>JACCDT012010000.1_pt1 | contig 23838 bp, 42 predicted proteins | sample 7446291 | NCBI WGS metagenome assembly JACCDT01 (sample SAMN15323446, study PRJNA562643) | freshwater metagenome | isolation source: river surface water | place: USA:Blue River Watershed | collected 2017-08-17 | reverse complement strand
ATGAGGATACTTCTTTGCGACTTGGCGCAAAGGTGTTGCCAAGTGGTCGTTGCGTTGAGCGAGCAAGTGGCGACAAAAGAAAAGCAAGAGAGCGAGTTGGTGCTATGACCCCTAGTGGTGTTGAGGTAGATACCCTAAGTGCTGATGAGTTCTATATTCGTCCTAATGGACAAAAGTATTACACTCGCCAATGGGGAGTTCATACTGATATAGCAGTTCTACGCAAAGCAAGAGAAGCAACTAAAAAATACTTCACAGAGGGCGTTGGTTCTCCACAGTTCGCATTTTTCTATGGAGTTCCCGGAACAGGTAAAACTGCTTTGGTAGAAGCAAGTTTCTCTGATGAGGAAGTTATTACTTTAATTGGTAGTGGTGATACTGATACCAATGATTTATATGGTTCTTTTATTCAGACCCCAAGTGGAAAGTTTGATTGGGTTGATGGTGGATTTATTAGGGCAGTAGAGTTTGGTTTGCCTTTCTTTATTGACGAGATTGGTTTGATTGACCCTAAAGAACTTTCACCTGTTTATGGAGTTATGGACGGACGAAAGGAAATTACAATTCCTATGAACCCTGAAAGGGGAACTATCAAAGTCCATGAAAACTTCTATGTAATTTCTGCGACTAACCCAAATGCTCCGGGGGTTCGCATGAGTGAAGCGTTGCTATCTCGTTTCCAAATCCAAGCAGAACTAACAACTGATTGGGCTTTGGCAAAGAAGTTAGGAGTTCCAGCGACAATGGTTAGCGTTGCTCAAAATCTACACAAGCGCACACAAGGCGATAGTGCTGAAATCTCATGGTCGCCACAAATGCGTGAGTTGATTGGTTTCAGAGATACAAGTGAAATCTTTGGAACAGAGTTTGCTATCTCTAATCTAATTGCGAGCGCACCTGAATTAGATAGAGATGTTGTCGTTGATGTAATTGCTCGGGCGTTCGGCGCAGAGCATAAGCCAGCGAAAATCTAGGTTTTCCCTAGAACCTAGATGTTGGCTAGGAAGTGGGGGATTGGTGTTGGTATCCCAACCCCCACTACTTCCTACATATAAAGGGAGAAAAAAGATTTTTCCCCCCACATATATAGACAAAACAAAAAACAAAATGATATGATATTTCCACAAGGACACACGATTAGAAAAGGACACAGGACATGGCACATATCAAGCCACAGGAAGTAAGTCGTTCCAAGATAAAGACACCTAGCGATTGGCTAGGAGTTGGATACGAAATCACACAATTAGTAAATGCTTGGTCTGATAGAACAGACTTGGTTGCCTTGCTAGGAACAGAGGCAGGTCAAGGCGCACCTGCTTGCTTCTTACCTGCGCTCGCAGAAGTAGAAGTAAATACAAAAGTAGCCTTTGGGGAAATAACAACTCCTAGCATGATTGACGACCTAACAAAGCGAAAGAACCAATACGAGTTTGCTAAGGCAGTTGGCGCAATTCGCCATGAGGCATACCACGCAAAGTTTTCAGCATGGGATATTCCACTAGCAGGTAAGACACTAAAGCAAGATGAGTTCGAGGCTTTGATGTTGCTAGAGGAAGGTCGTATCGAAGCGTGGGGTATCAAGACCCACCCTGACGCAAAAGTTTTTCTACGAGCAAGTGCTATGGGTTTGATTATTGACGAAGCCAAAGAAGTATTTTCAGAGCAATCCACAGTTCGTTCTGCTAGTTCTCTAGTTGGTCTATGCCACGCAAGAATTATCGCAGGGTCGCTTGATGAACTCCAAGCCTTTGATTTAGTAGATAAGGTCAATGGCATTTTAGGTTCTGACCTAGTTATGAAACTAAAGGAAATTATTTACGAGTTTCAGGCACACTCTAATCACAATGATATTTCTGCTTGCTATCCACTAGCGATTGAGTGGGCGAGATTAGTTCGTGAAAAGGCAGAGGAAGCAGGGGAACAACCAACCAAAGAGCAACAAGAAGCCTTTGCTGAAATGATGAGCGAAATGCTTGGTGAGATGAGCGAAAACATTTCTATCTCTAATGCCAATGAGTTATCAGAGCAGAAGCAATCAGAGGATATGAAAGAGAGCGCAACTGCTAAAGCCAATACTTCTAGAGAGCAAAAGAAAAATGAGGAAATTGCTCGTCAAGTATTCTCAAAGAGTTCAGGTCCCGGAGAGGCAAGCACTCGCTCACAGTTGATTGAGAAGCGAAGCCCAAATGGTAAAGAGCGCAATAGCGCAGTAAAAATTGCTAAGGCTTTGGATAGAGCAAAGTATCGTGAGCGTGGTGTGATTGAGGTTGGAAGTGTTATCCCACCGGGAAAACTAAACACTCGCAAAATTATTCAGGCAAAGGCTTTGGAACAAAAAGGTATCTTTACTCAACCAAAGGCTTTCACAAAGAAAGTTCGTAAGCACACAGACGAACCTGAATTATCAGTTGGCGTAATGGTTGATATATCAGGCTCAATGAGTTCTGCTATGAACCCAATGGCTTCTACTGCTTGGATTATGGGTGAGGCAGTTCGCCGAGTTCAGGGTCGTTGCGCTATGGTTTATTATGGTTCAGATGTTTTCCCAACTCTCAAAGTTGGACAAAGACTAAAAGATGTAAATGTTTATTCTGCCCCTGACGGAACTGAAAAGTTTGATAGAGCGTTTCGTGCTTTGGACGGCGCACTCAATCTGCTCAATGGTGAGGGCGCAAGATTATTGGTCGTTGTATCTGACGGACACTACACAAGTGAGGAAATGGAAAGCGCAAAGGCGTGGGTTGCTCGTTGCTCAAAGAACGGCGTAGCAGTTCTATGGTTGCCAATCGGCGACAACGGCGCAACTGCTAAACATATCTGCGCTGGTGCTAACGCACAGGTCGTTGAGAACATAACTGACCCAAGTGTGTCTGCCATGCTTATCGGCAAGAACGCCGAGAAAGTTTTATCAACGGCAGGGCAAAGGTTCGTGGCATGAGATAACGGCGAGGTTTCGTGGTCGGGTATCGTCCTTATAGGTGCGTGTGTCCCCCCGATTACGGATAAAGAAATCCCCTGCGTGTGGTTGCGTGGGGGATTTTCTTTTCCCCCTTTATATGTATGCCCTACATAAGAAGGGGGAAAAAACGGATAGGACGAGAGAAGCTTTAGCGAGAGGAAGTTTTCAGTTCCCTACCTAGCGGTCATGACCGAGTAGTCGTTGAGCGTAAAGTTGCTGAAGCATGACGGAAGTAAATAATTTATTTTCCCGAGCATTGACCAAGCAGAAACTATGAACTTGACTTTTCATTTCCGGGTTTAGCCCGCACCTTCCAGGAAGACCACGCTCAAAAAAATAAAGAGAAGCAAAAGAACTAAAAACTTTTATTTCCTATTGACGACTATTGCTGGCTCTATGATACGATTTGAGGGCAAGACAAAATGACGAAGGGAAATCAAATGAAAGTTTTTTGTAAGTCTTGTAGCAACACCCACGAAGTAGAGGCTGACCCTTGCTACTGCGTTAGATGTTTTGAGAACTTTGATAGTGGTTGTATGAACGAAATAAATAACGAACCCGTATGTTTCACCTGTTCAGAGAAGGAGTAAGAAATGAAATACGAAGTTGTAGTATCGGCAAGTATCAGAACTGTTTGGGAAGCCGATAGCGAGGCAGAGGCTTTACGGCAAGCAGAGGCTTGGACGGCAACGGAATACGGCGACCTAGTTCATAAGGCGAACTTTGACGCAAGAGAGATTTCCTAATCACCTACATAAGAAGGGGGAAAAAATGCCAACGGCAGGGGAATACGAGATTGAGTTCTTTTGGCTTGACGGAAACGCACCTGACGGCGAGCACCAAGAAAGTGTGTGGTGGGAAAAGGGAGCGGTTTGTAAAGTCGGCTTGGGGGAGTTCGAAGTTACAATTTATGTGGACGGGGATACTCGGATCCAAGATAGAGAAACGGGTAGCACCTACACAAGCAGTAGCGAGTTCCCTTCCGAGATAAACACGGATAAAGCTTTAGCGGAAGCGAGTTCTGGAAACTACCCACGCTTTGAGTGGGAGAATAATTCGTGGTTTGATATTTACACACCTGACGGAGAGCATTTGGATATGGTCAATCATGAAGCAGATGAAGCCTTTGACCAAGCGTGTGAGTATTTGATTGAGCAGTTCGTAAATGTTTGTATGATTGAAAACAACCAAATGCCACAAGTTGAGGGCAGACAAGTCGTGGTTCTTGATTTGGAATAGTTCTATGATAAAGTTGGTTACACATAGGGACGAAGGGATACCAAATGGCACACAACGCCAAGTATGTAGAAGTAAGAAACAGATTGCGGACAGTTCGCAAAGTAAAGGGCTGGACACTACGAGAGGTAGAGGAATACTCTCACGGAGATATTTGTGCAGTAGTTCTCGGAAGTTGGGAACGAGGAACTAGAAAACCAACGCTAGAGCGTTTGATGTTTCTTTGCGAGGAGATTTATCGCGTATCGCTTTCTGCAATCATTTCAGATAATGATGAGGACTTTAGAAAAGAACTCGCCAATGAAATTATGAAAAGCGATAAGTTCGCTAACACTTTTTCCCCCACTACATATAAGGGGGGAAAATAATGCATTGTGTTCAGTTAGTTTTGGTTGAGGCAGAAACTCATCAAGAAGCAATCGCTATGGTTGAGAGCAGACTAGATGATGTTGATTGGTCAGATTGGTCTGAAGTTGGTGGGCGTTGGGAAGGTATGTTCGGAGATGATGAACCTACTAATGCGCTCAACTACGCCAATGACCCTGAAGTATTTATGAAGTGGATAAATACTTTTTCCGAGTATCGAAATACTCATATGAAAGAAGCTCTCTCCGCTTTTGATAAGGGGGGAAAAACTTTAGGAGAAGTTATAGATAGTTACGACCCAAGAGTAAATAACTTTGATTTGGGTATGGTTGGTTACTACATAAGAAGGATTGGAACTTTACTTGCTGATTACTGGACAAGTGATAGTTCTATTTATGATTTAGAGGCAGGAACAGCAAGCCTTGTGTATCTAATGGAAAGAATAGAAAAAGAACCTAAAAAACAATTTGCGGTAATTGTTGATTTCCACCACTAGAGAGAGTAAGATTAGTTTTACAAATGACGAAGGGAAAAGAAATGCCAACTAAGAAGCAACCAAAGTTTGATACTTATATCAAGCCTGTTCCGATAGCACACAGTATTGAGCATTTAGAGTATTCACATATGATTTATCCAATAGGGTTCGGGTATTCAGAAAAAGGAAATATCTTGATGTGGACTTTTGACCACTCTGAAAACACAGACGACCCAACGATTATTGAACACATAATTTCTCCACAGAACCTACAACGCATTATTGAAATTGCACAAGAAACTTTAGATAATTTAGGGCGACACACCATAGGTGTAAAAACAAAAGCAATCTGATAGAATAAAGATACCGAACAGAAAGGGAAAATAAATGACGGCTTTCGGTGAAATGGTAAAGAACACAACTTACATTGTGGAAACTCCAAAATGTTTTGTGTGCGGTGATTACGGGCAAGTAGAAGTTCCTATGGAAGGTTTCCTAGTTAGACAACTAGGCGGTCTTATCCAAGAGGCATACCCTGATTTAGATTTAGGCTTGCGTGAGCAAATGATTACAGGCACGCACCCTAAATGCTGGGACGAGGTTTATGGCGGGGGGCACGCCTAACGGCGTGCCTTTCCACACAATACAAATAAAACGACAAAACGAAACGGAGAAAGAAATGAAAAAGTCTGATGAAGAAATGTTGAAACTTATAGAGGAACAGAAGGCAAACGCTGAACGGCTTGCCGAGGAAATGTCTGACCTATCGGGAAATGAAACGGATAGAGTTCTTGTCCTAGATGCTTTGGCTTGCGCTGGATTACGGATAGTGCCAATGGAAGCAGGGGAAAATGTAGCAAGCCTTGCTATGTTCTCAATCCTACAAAAAGAAGCAAGTAAGGGGTAAAAATGTTTTTCAACGGATTTACTTTACTAATGATGATTATCGGTGGCGGTATCGGTTTCGCTATCTCACGCTGGACTCTTACTACTGAATACCTTGTGGATAACTTAGCCAATAGAGTTGGATACGAATACGACAACGAAGGTCAAGTTGTTATTTACACAGGACTCTATGACGAGGAACAAGAAGTCTATGCTGAGGGCTACTAATTTTTTCCCCCTCTATACATAGGCACGACACGCTGAACTAATAATTTGCGGAATAGTTTTTATTTTGGTATTGTTCTACTACTAGGCAATCACGCCTAGTAAATGACGAAACGAGAAAGGTAGGAAGTAGCCAATGGCTAGCACTATCAAATCAAGCAAGACAACCACAACCAAAAAGGTTGCTGGTAAGACAATCAAAACAGTTGTTGATGAAACAACAGTTGTAGCAACAAGTGAAGTTATCTCACTTGATAAGAACAAGAAAAAGGCGCAAGCCCTTATTGACGAGTTGGTTCGTTTGCGTGAAGCAAAGACCGATTTGGAAAAGCAACAAGATGAAGTCCAAAAAGAGATTTACGCTCTAATGGGCTGGGAAAGAGTTGTAGTTGGCAAGTCCGAAAAATGGGTCGGAGTTGCTACAAAGGGAACAATCAACGGAACAACTCGCATTACAATCTCTAATCGCAATCGCACCGAAGTTGATAAGAAAGTTTTGGAAGCCGATTTCCCTGAAGTATTCGGCAAGACAAAATACGAAATCAACTACACAGTAATCCTTACTAAATAGACAATCCCTAGTCGGCAGAACCCCTTGCGAAAGCAGGGGGTTTTGTTTTTCCCCCCTACTATGTATAGAGGGGGAAAAAAGAAAACGGCACGAGGTTGTAGAAAAACGGCAGGGAAGTTGATAGAATAGAGTTGTTAGCGAGGGTCTAACGGCTAGGGAAGGAAAATAAATGAAAGATGTATGGGCTTCATCAGTAAGCGCAGAAATGGCAAAAGGCTTGACGAAAAAAGAACTAGAGCATTTGGTAGAGGAACTTGATGATGCGGTAATGCGTATCTGCCTAGACTTTGGAATAGAGGGGTAAATAAATGAACGGAACTTGTATTGAGTGTGGGCGAGTATTCGACTTGCTCAACGAGAAGGAGTTAGAGGAATTGAAATACGGACACGATTGCGAGGTGGCGTGATGAGCGCAGAAAAGTATTACTCAACGGGGCAAGACCTAACTATCTCAATAGTAGAAATCAAGGCGAGTAGTATGGAAGAAGCCGAAGCGGTTATGCAGAGGTTCATAGATGCAATCGGCAAGGTTATGACGGACGAGGTTCGTTGGGACGAAGCGGATTGGACTATTCAGGAAAACACTATGAACGCAGAAGGAACTAGTTACGAAGTAACGGACGAAGGCGTTCCAGACTATTATGAGATGAGCGATGTCGAAGCAGATGCCGACACGCTTGCGAGCGCAGGACACGGCACGGACGAGGATTATGGGGGGTGAGGGAAAATGATTAGAAGGAAAAGAAAAGAGAAAAAAGCAATGGAAAAATTAGATAAGTTGATGGCTAGAATGGCTAGTGATGAAGTCTTTGATGAATACTTGAACGCGAAAAGTGAGTTAGAAAAAAGTAACGCATAAAGTATTTACCGAAAAGATGCCCCGCTACTTTTGTAGTGGGGTTTCTTTTTTCTACATAAGAAGGGGGAAAAAGAAAAATAGTTTTAGCTGATGATGACCCGGAACTAAAAACTTTTGGTTGCCGATAGTTTTTTGCACAACGCTATGATAAAATTATCTTGTTCATACCAACTAGGGAAAGGCAAGACAATGAACACACTTGAATACAACGAAGTCGAACTAACTAGCGACTGCACTTGCACCAACGAGGACGGCACTCCTACCGATGATTGTTTTGATTGCTGGCAGGACTCAGTATGGTTGTTCAAAGATATGATGCACACTTGGCGTGAAACAGTCGGCGTGAAGTGGGATACCGTAAAGATTACTGGAACGCAGATGAACTGGGACAGAGTTAGCGGAGAGGCAATAGTGCCGTTCGAGAAGGTATTGGACGCACTAAAAATAAGAGGCGACTTCACTTTACGGTTCAAGCAAGAAGGCACGATACTTACTGCAACACGGTCAAGCCACGATGAGTATTGCGCTACTTTTTACTTCACACTTATTGAAGATGAAGATTAGATAATCGGCGAGAAGCCCCCTGCCACACGGCGGGGGGTTACTTGTTTTCCCCCGACTTATATAACGGCGAGGGTTATTGAAAAAGTCAGAGAAGTAGAATAGAATTGAGATACCAACTAGGGAAAGGAAAGATTATGGCTTGCGAAGATTATCCGTGTTGCGGACACGAGATGGGCGATTGCGAAGGAAAACTATACGGCTCGGACGAAGCAATAAAGGCAAGAGTTATTGCTCAGATGAGAAGTGAAAAATACGACCCCTACTATGACGAGGACTAGGAGATAAAAAATGGGAAAAGATTATCTATCTATCTTGATGGAGTGGAAGCCTGATGGAAGTTTTACGGAAGAAGATTTATGGGACGCTATCGCTGAAGCGGAAGGCGTAGATGTAAGCGAGATAAGCGACAGGGACTTGACGGAGTTTATCTAGTTTTTCCCCCTTCATATGTAGAAGCCCCTGCCGAACGGCGGGGGTTTTCTCTTTGCTACATAAGAGGGGGGAAAACGGAAACACTTGAAAAAGTCAGGTAAGTGAAGTATTATTATCGCAACGGCAAATCATTAGGGATAAGCCGATTGTTCTAGGGAGAACAAATGCAAAACTCAGACAAAATGACGGTGGGCATTACTTTCACCGTTGGCGAGTTGTGGGAAGCCGTCTTTGGTTCAGACGGCGCAGGAATGGTTCATTGGTCTACCGAAATCAGAAATGAAAACGGCGAGGACATTGATTTATGGACTACCGATGAAAGCGGTGAGTCAGTAACAAATCCACAGAACTTCCGAGTTTATGAAGATGAAGAAGAGAAGTGGCACGATGTATCTCTCGAACAACTTCGCGTTGGTTTCGAGAAGGCTCTTATGAACAACGCTACCCATTGTGGCGGTTATGCGTTGAAGCTCGATGACTATGACGCTTGCTTCGGTGATGTTGTTGTCCAGTATGCGGTATTCGGAGAACTTGTCTACGGATAAACAAAAGTAAAAAGAAAAGCCCCGGTGAGAAATCATCGGGGTTTTTTTCTCCCTACATATATAGAGGGAAAAAAGAAAATGGATCTAAATGAAATAAAAAGTCAGGGAAGTGTGTTAGACTTATTACATCGCTAAGGGAAGCGATAGAAATGACGAAAGGAACAAAATGCCAAAAGCAACAGGTCGCCCATTCGATGAGAATGAACTCATCGCACAAATCGGCGTGGGAAATGTTTTAGCAATCTCAGGTGGTCGTGTTGGAGTTATCACCGAGAACGGAGAAACAGTAGGGGTTGAAATGCCAGTATCTAATGGCTACTGGGTAGTAATCTCACTTGGCTGGGACGATACTTGGACAGTATCTCGCCAGTATGTTCGTAACGGCGTTGCTTCCGACAAGGGAACTCTTGAGGGAGTGTATGCCGACCAAGTGGGCGAAATTGCCTACCGAGCCTCTTGCTTCCGAGATAAGTTTGCGGAGAGCGCATAAGGATTAGAAAAAGACCCTCACCAAAACGGTGGGGGTTTTTTTTCTGCCTATATATAGAGGGGGAAAAAGAAACACCGAGAATGTTGTTGAAAATGGCAGGGAAGTAAAGTAGAATAATAACAACTTAGTAGGGGGAAGCCGTTGGGCACCTGAACGACTTGAACTCTAGAGGGTCGGAAACAATGCGGCTCCCTACTAAGCAACTAGGGAAAAAAGAAAGGAGAAACCAAAATTCCAAAAGAATTCGTGGGCGTGGATGCACCGAAGTATCCAGAAATCGTTGTTCCGCTTGTAGGACAAGACGGCAACGCAGTCGCAATTATGGGACGAGTGTCTAACGCAATGCGTAAGGCAGGAGTACCGCAAGAAGAAATAAACGAATATCTCGATGAAAGTATGTCGGGAGATTACGATAATCTTCTTCGCACCGCTATCAAATGGGTAGCAACAGAATAACCTTCCCAAAGAAAGCCCCCGTCAGAAATGGCGGGGGTTTTTTCTTACTACATATATAGGGGGAAAATAAATTATTGCGAATAAAAAGTCAGGTAAGTGCGTTATACTTAGTACAGGGACTCACTAAGGGAGTGAGAGAAAAGAGAGATATGTCTAAACCAGAAAGAATTACCGAAACTCTACTAGAAGCGTTAGAGAACAAAAGTAAATCAAAGTTATCACCGCAACTAATAGAACTAAAGAAGTGTGCGGGTCGTGCAAAGACTAAACTATTTCAAGTAAAGAAAGCGGAACTAACAAGTTATTATCTAGAAGAGTGCGGTAAGTTTGGAGTAGTTATCTCCAAGCCCGGTACTGCCGTTATTGAAGGACAACCTAAAGGACAAGAGAGATACAAGATTACAATGAGAGCAAGATGTAATGCTCAAAACAAAATAAGAAAAGAATTTTATGATTTATATCTAGAGTTTTATAATGAAGAACTAACAAAGTCAGGATTGAAAAAAGATAAGACCAGATGGTCAAGCACCGACCAAATAGAAAGACTGCAAGCAGAAGTAGTAAGGCTAGAAGGATTACTATCAGAGTGTAGGTGCCGTTCTTAGAAATAGAAGCCCCACCGAAAGGTGGGGTTTTTTCTTGCCTATATATAGAGGGGGAAAAATGATAAGGTATTGGTATGGACGAAATAATGAATATAAAGAATGTAATGTTTATTGGAGATTACTTTTCAATGATAGTGAGCGTTGCCGTATCAGAGGAAAGTGTAAAAGAAGGAGAGAGCTACGAGGACGCTTGCCTTAGGTCTGCGGGTACTCTCTTGAAGGAACAATATGGTTGGGATGTAGTCGCCGTTTCAAATCATATTGGCGTTCTTGATGAAGGAGACCCTAACTGCGAAACTTGTTATGGAGAAGGAAAAGTAAGAAGTGAAGTAGCTGGGGAAATGAGGCAACTGGAATGCCCCGATTGTTTTAATGGGAGTTAATTTGCAAAAGTGCAGGAAAGCGACTACAATTGGATTACAACTTAATACCAATACAAACTAGGGAAAGGTAAACAAGTGGGAGCAATCCTTCAAGAAAAGCTAGATAGAGTTGCTAAAGAGTGTGAAATTGTTTTAGCAGAGCTACTAGACGAAATAGAAAAAGACTAAATCGTTTGAGAGAAAGCCCCCGCCCCTGCGGGGGTTTTTTCTTGTCTATATATAAAGGGGGGAAAATTTTTATGTACCGAATCTCTAATGCTAGAATAAGAGTCCAGGTAGTAGCGAGGACTCCCTTCCTATCGCTCCCTGATGAGATAGGCTCACCCTGCCTATCGCACTTTGCCCCTGCCTCCCTAGCGGGGGTGAAGTGTCCCTATTGAAAAAGTCAGATAGGTAATGTAAACTTATATCAAAGCTCAGAAGGGAGAAAGTAAATGAGCGGTTACTATCCAGAAGGAAGTATGAAGGGGTCAGGTATCTACTCCGAAGATATAACACTTGAAGTTGAGTGCGGAGAGTGCGGTAAGGCTTGGGAAGAAGACTTTATGACCGACGACTGGGGAAATGTATCCTCAGAAGTAAAGTGTGAGTGCGGTCATTCTTGGACTTTTGAAAAAGAGCAGGAAGAGATGGGCAACCCTTACGAACCAGACACTTTAGAAGAGTTATGGGGCGAATAGCCCCCGAAGCCCCTCACCGAAAGGTGGGGGGTTTTCTACATAAGAAGGGGAAAATCAGGAAGGTTGAGTGCGGTTATTCTTTAGAGTATGGAAATAGTTCAGAAGGTATATCACTCGAATGGATCCAATGCGCCTTTCGTTGTGGCAATAGTTGATGACCCTGCCGCCGGGGACACAAAGCTAGTTATAATGTTTGAGGACGATGAATACACTGCCGTTCTTTCGCTAGACAGACTTATTGAGAGTGAAGATATTGGAGATAAGAACTCTCATAGTGCCGATAAGTATGAGTATGCCTTGCGTGATGAACTATGGAACGATTTTAACTACTAATTAAGGATTGAGTCTTGACTACAATAGCGTCGGTTCAGGGTGAAGGCTGGTCAGTTATTGGCTACGACTCTAGAGTTTCAGAGGAAGATGGCAGGACTTATATTCTGCCGAAAGAAAATGGAAAAGTTTTTAAGAATGGTAATTACATAATTGGAGTAGCTGGAGATGTGCGGGCTATTAATTTATTGGCTCACGTTTTTAAGCCACCAGTTTGCACAGTAAATACTCTAGGAGTAAAACTAGATAAGTTTATTACTGCCGTCTTTATCCCGGAACTGAAAAAGTGTTTTGAGGAAGCCAGTTATTCAAAAGATGGGGAACAAGAAAGTCAGATAATTATCTTGGTCAATGGAACTATCTATGAGATAGGCGAGGACTTTTCTTGGTGCCACGATACAGTTGGGGCTTATGCTATTGGTTCAGGTTCAGCCTATGCGTTAGGCGTTCTTAATGCCTTATCAGAAGGAAAGAAAAGAACTCTTACTAATGCAAGGTCAGCGATTAAAACTGCGCTCGCCGTGTCTGCAAAGTTTGATAATAAAACTGCCGAACCTTTTTATCTTTTAACACAGTACAGAGATTAGTTTTCCCCCTACTTATGTAGGCAAAAAAATAACCCCCGATTTCTCGGGGGCTATCTTTAGCACTTCTCGCAAATTATGTTGCGGTAATAATCTATCTGCCTAATTTGGAATTGCTCTCCGCAACGATAGCAATTTATCCAAATCATTACTTCTCTTGCTTTTACCCTTGCCACTTGAGTTCCCTTTCTCTTGGCTTGTATCTTAATTTTATTCTATCTGCCGTTGAAAGTGTTGGATTTCGTTTTGGCGTGTCGCTTATTCGTAGAGTTCAGCACAGTTCTCACATAGGAAATTAGAGATAGTTATTTCCCCACACATAGAACAATTAGTTGTAGGTCGTTTGATATCCCACGGGTCTTGATACTCCATAAGTCTTTACCCCCCTTCTATATAGTTAATACCGCCTTAGCCAAAAAAGTGTTAATTCTTAGACGCACAGAAAAACAATTTGGTTCCATTAGTTGCAAAGTGCAGGAAAGTAAATTACAATACAGCTACAACTTAATACCAAATAACTAGGGAGATAGAAATGACGAAGCCAACTTGGGATAAGTTTCAACCAGCAATAGCCATTATGAATGGCAAGGAAGTTGAGTTAGAAGAAAACTCAACGCTATGGCGTAATAAGTTTTATCAGGTTGAAAAGAAAATTCTTCAACCTGAGGTAGGTGAAGCAGGTGCGATATGGCTATCAATAAAGCATCACGACAAAAAAGCCATTCGTGATTGGCGACACTTCCAAAGAATTAAAAATGAACTTGCAGGTGCGGAAAGAGAAGCCGTAGAAATCTTCCCACCTGAAAGCCAGTTAGTCGATACCGCAAATCAGTATCACCTTTGGGTATTGCCTGAAGGTCAAAGCACACCATTTACTTGGAAGCAGGGTCGCTTGGTTGCTAGTAGTACCGAAGACCCTGCACTTTTAGAAGTACTTGAAAAAGCAGGTATCTCAAAAGAGCAGGTTGCTAACTCAACACAAAGACCAATCGAGGAATAGGAGAGGGCGCTCGCAAGGGCGCTTTTTCCCCCTCTATATATAGACACGCCGAAAACCAAAGAAAGCAGGAAAGTAGAAAAAGTCAGGGAAGTTTGATAGAGTTCTACTAGTGGCTAAGGGAGCCACAGAAAGCAGGGACAAAGTGAAGACAGAAGCAAAGTTTATTCGTCGCAGAATTGCGGTTGGTCTTATTGCGCTCGCTCTTATCGCTTGGGCGTTCGACGCTACAACACCTGAACAATGCAAAGTTCCAATCGAGCAAATGAATAGTTTTTGTAAGGACTTGCTCTACCCGTGAGGGTGGAGCAGGTCTCTACATATAAAGGGGGAAAATTATGAGTGAAGAAACAACAGACCCACAGGCAGGGCTTACCGACCAAGAGTTCGCTTGTCTTTTGATGAGGTCTTGCGGAGTCCCTAATCTAGTTGGGGCTTTGGGATACGCACACGCAAGCGAGTGCGGGTTTTGTCTAGGAACAAAGCAGATAGACCCAAGGAGTTACGCAAGATGAGACTACATAAGAAGTGGGGTAAAAAATGGTTTTAGATACTGGAACAATGCTCGCAATAATTATTGCGCTCGCAGGTTCGTGTTTTGTAATGGTTGTAGGTATCAGGGCACAAGGGCAATTGCACCGAGTCATCAACAAGAAAAATGAAAAGATAAGATTTCTTGAAGGAGAAATCTCTAGACTAAGGAGAAGTAAAGTTGAAAGTCGCTAGTATCCAAGAAGAAGCAGTCAAGCTTTATGAAAATGGTTTGGCTATCGAGGCAGTCGCTAAAGAGTTAGGGGTTGCCTACCGAACTGCAAGAAAGGCTATCTACTCTAAAGGGGTAGTGGCTAGAGACCCTTCTGCAAGGCTAGTAGGTCGAACAAGTCCTACAGGCAAGAAGGCACAGGCAAAACCAAGCACTACTAAGAAGAAGGGAAAAAAGTAGAATGGATTTTAATCGAATTGTTTGGACTGCGGTTATCTCTATGGCGCTCGCAGTTGGTTCAATAATTGCGGGGATCCGGGGAGACAACCTCACCTTGGCTCTTGGACTAAGTTCTATCGCTCTTGCAACCCTTTCAGCAAGGGAAAGACGCTAGGCGCTCGCAAGTCTCTAAAAGTGTGGGGAAGGGCTAAAAATGGTCCTTCCTGCACTTTTTTTGAGGCATTTATGGTTTTAGGGTGGCTTAGCACGCTCAGCAGGACTTTTAAGCGTAGAAAAATAATTTTGAAACACGCTCAGCCTTGATTTGACTGCGGGACTTCCCTGCACTTATGCTAAGGTTATTCAGTACTAATTAACGACACAAGGAGATTTACGAATTAGACACTTGAAGTAAGGCTATCCCCTAAGAGGCGATGGTCGGGTTGGTGAAGTCCCCAACCCTGTCCCCGTAACCTAACAAAGGAAAAACCGAATGAACCCATCTCTAAAAGCACCCGAAAAGGTGTTGGCATTACTCTCGCTCTTCATAGTTCTATCGTCAGGAGCGGTAGCAGTAGCAGTAGAGAACAAAGTCCAAGAGGTTGTCGCAACAGAGCAAGTGGCAACAGAGTTAAAGGCAGTAGTAAGACCAGTAGTTGAATCAGAGCCAGTCAAGAAGACTAAGCCTCTTTCCTACTTTGAAAACAAGACAAGCCTTACCGACAAAGAGTTGGTTTGGCTTTTGGAAGCAGTTGGCTTTGAAGGCCAGGATCTAAAAGAAGCTTGGGCAATAGCCAAGAAGGAAAGTAATGGTCGCCCCCTTGCCTTTAATGGCAACACCTTAACTGGCGATAATTCCTACGGCATATTCCAAATCAACATGATTAACTCTCTAGGCGAAGACCGTAGAGAGAAGTTCGACTTAGACCATAATGCGGACTTGTTCAACCCAGTTAAGAACGCTCAAATTGCTATGCACATGAGCAATGGTGGAAGCGACTGGACTTCATGGCACATAGGCAAAGACGCTTATACTAGTACTAGTGGAAAGCACTACGCTAAGTTCAAAGAGTGGCTTAGCAAATTCCCCACAGAAAAGAAGTGAGACTATGAGCGAGCAAGAAAACCTTATGCCGTTGCTTGGTTCTGTAGCACCTTCAACTAATGAGCAAGCGCTCGCCGTTGAGTCTGAGCCAGTAGCGATTAAAGAAGAGCCAAAGAAAGACAAGAAAGCCCCAACCTTTCAAGCCAACCCAGATAAGTACATTTATCTTTCAGCATTAAAAGTTAATGCTTATGAAGGAAACTCTGAATCAGTAAAGACAGTTCAACTGCGGTTGAATGACTTGGGCTTTAGTTCAGTAATGAATGATAAGTTTGGTCGTCTTGGTGAAGGAGCAGTAGAAGCAATTAACGCATTTAGAAAGTCTAAAGGACTTAAGGAGTGCGGTTGCTTTGATGAAGAAGTTTTGGCTTATCTCTTTGATGGTCAAAGTGTCGGAGTTCTTCCATAAACTAAGACAACAAAAAACCCCCTTCCTTTTTAGGTCGGGGGTTTTTGTTTTAGTTCTTATGACTGTGCAAAGACTTCTAACAAGCGGTTAGCATAATCAGAGTCAAGACCTAGTTGCTCACCTTCATCATCATAACCCCCAGCGATTACAACATCACCGAGAATTACATCAGGAAAGTTTGGGAAGTTAGCCAACCAAATTTCAGTTGCTCTTTCATTTATTGGAAGACCTTGCAACTTTCCTTCTTCATTCATAATTAAGGTGTATCCACTTTCAAGAGTCTTTGGCTCAATAAGACCGCCTACCGCCATTTGAAGTGTTAGTAGTTCATTACTATCTGCCGATAGGTCAATGATAGAAGCGTTTCCTTCTGCCGTTAGTTTGATTGCTAGTTTCATTTTGTTTCTCCCTAGTGCGGTACTTTGTTTCCCGCTTAGATAAATAATAAACTACTTTCCTGCACTATGCAAGATTAAAAGAAAGCTTTTGTGCGGTGTGTCTTAAAAAGGATCCTGGAAAGGAAAAGAAAAAACCCCCCTAAGAGAAGTTAGGGGGGTTAATTCTGTGCGGTTACTTGGTTAGGAGAAGTTCCAAGATTTCGCCATCTGAAAGGTTGCGGTAAGGGTTCTCATAAGAGTTTGGGTTCTCTTCAGTTACCTTAACCTTTAGTACGGTTGCTCCCATTTCCTTTGCATTCTTTGCGGTTTCAGTAATTAAATCGCATGCATTTGATGCGGTATCAACATGGAAAGAATAATCTCTTTCTGTAGTGATTGTTCCATTTGAAGTTGTTTCTGTGTACTTGATTGTAATTTGGACTCCGTATGACATTTTATTTCTCCCTAGTTCTTTGTAAGTCCCCTTGACTTACAAGATAAACAATAGGCTACTTTCCTGCACTTTACAAGTCTAAAAGTAGTCATGACCAGTCCTACTTTTTAGGCTAGTAGTCAGTAGGTTACTAGTCAGTAGGTAGTAGTTAATAAGTTACTAGTCAGTAGGTCTTAGTAACTACTAGTCAGTAAGTTACTAGTCAGTAGATAGTAGTTAATAAGTTCCTAAGTTCTTTTGAAGTTGTATGACAGAAAAAGAAAACAAAACAAATAGAAAGCAATAGACAAAACACAAAAGCCTAAAAGCATTAAAAAGCCTGTAAAAATGTAATAAAAGAAAAAATTCTTTGCCTTGCCTTTAAATTTCCTGCCTAAAAAGTAAATTTTTAAAAGTGGAAAAATAAAAGATTTTTTTAGAAAAAAGGCCCGGAACGATTTTGGAAAGGGCAAAATACATACATATCCTTCTCCGGGGCCAAAAGCAAAATATGGAAAGGTTCATAAATTTAAAGCTGTCGTACAAGATTGGATCCCCTTTCTTCTCGTACACCCCTTTAAAAACTCGGTACAATAAGACCATGCTGAACCCACCTAAACTTCCCCTAGAGGAGGTTATGTATCTCTCGACGCTCACACGCTCAGAGATGGAATCACGCCTACGCTCGCTGTGGAAGGCAGGTTGGTCACTGGGCGTTATCGGAAACTCCCTTAGCCCCGTTGTCCCTAAGACCACCATTCACTTTTGGGTCCGTAGATCTCCAGATGTTAAGCAGTTGAAAGCAGTTCCACTACCACCCCCAAAGTCTTTGACAACCTCTGTGCCTACAAAGCATGCCCCTCGTTTAAAGTCCATCTCTCCGGGCGTCCCTCCCGAGATCAGGATTAGACTTCGTGAGCTTTCTACCCTTTCAAAGCGCTACAGAGCCAAGACACCTCCAACCAGCCCTCTAGCTCAGGCAAACAATGAGCTCACCCAGATTGCAAGGCAGCTTAGGAGCCGTGGAGTGCCTACAGCAGCCATCGCAGAGGCCGCAGGGGTCACATACCGTGCCATGGCAAGGCGTCTTAGCCAATGAGCCGCCTCTATAAGACTAAGACAGGGACATACAAGGACACAGAGCTTGTTGTCGTTGTTTGGAAGAACCCTAAGAAGTCTAAAAGACCTCAGTCACGATCCCTTGAGACTATGTCTGCTCCTAACTCAAGCTACCCGATGGCTTTCCCCCTAGCTGCTCTTAAGAGCCACTATGCGTGGAAAGAGGCAAAGCACGTTAAAAGCTCTGAAGACTTTGATTTGAGCATTGAGACCAGCTCTAGAGAGGCTCCAGTAATACTTGATTTACATTTGGCAGGTTACACGCTAGGCTGGAATGACTTCTATGTCCCTGAAGAATACACAGAGTTTGGATAAACCTTTTGAGAGCAGTATCGGATGTCTTCCCAGCGTTAGTTTGGATTGCCCCACCCAATTCCGTTGGTCTTGATGAGTTTTCTATACCTGGACCATCGCCGCAAGGCACTCGCAAGGTTGACAGAGTCCGAGTAGTGCTTCTTGGCGATAGCATTTTGATAGCGCAGGACACTCCAAAAGGCCCTACACTGGTTTTCAGAGAGAAGTACACTCATAGGCACGTTGATGGGAAGCTTCAAGCAGTTTTAACAGAGTCCGAAAAGGTTGTGGCTTTTATCAAGGACGCTTCTTGCGGTTGTGGGTCGCGTCTTAGAGGTTGGAATCCATACGGACAAAACAATTCCGTCTACTCGAATCAGGACCCAACAGAATGAAAGATATAACTCTTCTGCAGTTTGTTCTTCTAGGACTGGCTACATATCGTGTAACCCGCCTAGTAACGAGGGACATGGTTACAGCCCCTTTGCGTAATGCCTTTTGGAAAAAATTTCCACCAGAGTCTTCTTACATCGGATATTTATCCACCTGTGAGTGGTGTTTTAGCTTTTGGATAGGATCAGCCTTCGTACTTTCCGCTATCATTATTCCATCAGTAACCTACATAGTTGCTACCGTTTATGCGGTATCTGCTATAGCAGGACTGTTGACTGCATATGAAGATAAGTAAGACTTCATATTCCGCAACTAGGATGACAAGGAGTTACCGTGGGTCTATTTACTAATGACACACCTGATCAACCAACTCCTCCACCATCTCAGCCAAAGCGTAAAAGAACTAAGTCAACATTTTCTCGTTCTACACAAGTAATTCAGGCTCCAAAGCCTTCAACAATCTCATCTGTATTTACTAACACAGCGCAATCTGCAAGCTACTCAACTCCTAGAACTCTTACAGCTGCAGCAGCTCAAATTAAAGTTAATGACAAGGGTGAGTTTGAGCAATTTAGAATTCGTCGTTCTGCTGGATCAAGTGCATGGCAAGCAGAAGCATGGGAATACTACGACGCAATCGGTGAAATCAAGTATGCATTTAATTTAGTTGCATCAGTTGTTTCACGAATTAGAATTTATGCAGCAGTAATTGATGATCCATCAGAAACTCCAATTTCTGTTCGTCAATCAGAGCTAGTAGATGATCGTCTTGCTGCAGCAGCAGAACGTGCACTTGCACGATTGAATTCTGCATACGGTGGACAAGCTGGACTTCTTAGAGATGCTGCACTTAACCTTGCAGTAGCTGGAGAATGTTATCTAGTTCAGATGCCAGCTAAGCCATCACAGAGATTGGCAGAGTCTTGGGACATTCGTTCTGTTGATGAAGTAACAACTGATCCTCGTGGCGGATTTAATGTTATTGGTCGCCGTGAACAGTCCACTACAACACAAGGTGGAACTGGTCAATCATCTAAATTAGGTAAAGATGCATTTGTTGGACGCATCTGGCGTTCACACCCACGTTTTTCTGACGAAGCAGATTCATCACTTCGCGGTTTGTTAGATCTCTGCGCTGAACTTCTTCTCCTCAACAGAACATTCCGTGCAACTGCACGTTCACGTCTGAATGCAGGTGCTCTCTACTTGCCAGACGGACTTTCTGTTGCTTCACAAGGCGACGGAGATTTCCCTTACGACTCAGAAGATGGCATTGGTCCAAACTTTACTGCTGAAGAAGCAGAGGATGAGTTCGAAGAGCAATTGATGGATGCTATGACTACTCCAATTCGTGATGAAGAGTCTGCTTCCGCCGTTGTTCCACTTATTATTCGTGGTCCTGCAGAACTTGGCGACAAGATTAAGCAGTTTAAGTTCGAGCGTTCATTTGACCCAGCACTTGCAGAGCGTTCAGATCGTGTACTAGAGCGTATCTTGCAGGGACTTGATGTTCCAAAGGATGTTGTAACAGGTCTTGCAAATGTTAAGTACTCAAACGCAATGCAGATTGATGAATCACTCTACAAAGCACACATTGAGCCACTTATGTTGCTCATTGCAGATGCTCTAACAGTTGTTTATCTTCGTCCATACCTTATTGCAAATGGATATGAAGAAGCACAAGTAAATAAGATCGTCGTTTGGTATGACCCAACAGCAATTGCAACTCGTAAGGACCCCGCAACAGATGCTGATGCAGGATTTGACCGTATGGCAGTTTCTGCAAACACATGGCGTCGTGCTCATGGCTTCTCAGATGCAGACGCACCAACTCCAAAAGAACTTTCAATCAGACTTCTACAAGAGCGTGGTGTGTTTACTCCAGAATTTACAGAGGCAATGCTTTCAGCTCTTGCTCCAGAAGTTATTAACACAGTTCGTTCGCAGCAACAGCAATCTTCAGTCGCTCCAATCCCACCTGAGCTACAAGCAGCACTAGATGCAGCAAGTGAAGGTGCAGAAGCTGCAGGAATTGCCACAGAAGCCCCAGCAGAAGGGCAAGAGCAGTAATGTCTGACGAATCAATCGACAAAGTAGTTACTTCACTTGTATCTGCAGGAGATCCTTGCTGGGAAGGCTACAAGCAAGTCGGTATGAAGAAAGGCAAAGACGGAAAGATGGTTCCTAACTGTGTTCCCGTTGATGCTTCAGATGATTGAGAGTTTGCAGCAAAGAAAAAGCGAACAATTTCTCAAACTCCTGCTCCTAAAAAGGATCAGATTAAGGGTTCCAGCAAAAACAAAAAGGGATCTGCATCAGGAACTCGTAAAGTTAAGTTCTCTGCAGCAGTAGAGAAGTCTTTGAAGAATAAAGTTGAATCTCACAACGAAAAAGCAGGTAAGGGTCGTCGTGCAACTCTTGGAATGCTTAAAGCTGTCTATCGCAGAGGTGCAGGTGCTTACAGCGTCTCACATCGACCAGGTATGACACGCAACCAGTGGGCTATGGGTCGTGTAAATGCATTTCTAAAATTGTTGAAGTCTGGAAAGCCATCAAACTCTGCATACACAACAGATAATGATTTGCTTCCTTCTGGACATCCACGTTCAACAAAGAAATCAAACTCGATTGCAGCTTCAGCAGGTTTGGTTCCTGAAGAGAGCGATTTAGCAGAAGCGCTAGTCGAGATTGCAGACAAGTATGGAAGATTTAACGAAGATGCCACAGGCATCTGGGCAGGATACACACCTCCAGCAGAAAACGATGTCAGAGGTATCGGAGTCAAATGCTCTAACTGTGTTTTATACATGGGTAATGGCCAGTGCCGAATCATCGAACTTGAAGTCGAAGACGAGGGTAAGTGTCGTTTCGCGGTTATTCCAGATGGCGTCGTTGATGTCGGAGTTCTTGAAGGTGAAAAGCTCGGAAACGAAATCCAATCACCACAAGAACTAGCAAAGCTTGCCAGCGAGTGGAGATACGATCAAGAATTAAATATTGATCTTTTGCCAGAGGAAGAATATTCATCTCCAGAAGAAGCAATTCTTGCTATGGCAGAGTATTCAGGTTTTGGTTATGAAGCAGAGCATGCAGTTCGTGCATCTTGGCTTCGTGGAGTTAGAAATGGAGACAATCCATTCAAAAGAGCTTCACTTCTTGCATCTTTAGGTTATGACAGCTTAGACGCAGACCTTCTTCCAAAGAAGGGAGAAGAAGATGCGGAATAAAATTGTTGTAAATTCTTACAGAGCATATAGCAGTCGTGAGCAAGCACGTCTTATTCGTCAAGAAGCAAATGTTTTAATTGATAAAGCAAACGAGTTCTCTACAACAAGCCGTAGAGTTAATCGTCGCTCTGCATATAAGGTTCTCGCTCGTTCTTTAGAGAAGACTAGAGGTCTTCCTTTCTCAATTCGTAAGCACCAAGCAATTGCAGAGCTTTCTAACTACATTGCACTTGCTAAGTACAACAAAGTTGTTGGTTTAGAAGCATTCAACACAGACTTGCTTCCAGTATCACACCCACGTTCAACTCGTTTGAACTCTATGACTGCTTCTGCTCTTGCATCAGCTCAGATGCGTTGGGTATTAGATGATCCACGCATTAAGGATGAAACAGTAAAGAGCCTTTTGGCATCTGCAATGTTCTCTCCTATCGATTCTCCAGAGCACAAGTACTCAATGATTCGCCTAGAGAATCTTCCTCAGGGACAAGTTCCTATTGAAGTTCTTCTAGCTGCTGCAAATCCTTACGCAGGTAAAAACTCTGCAGCTGCTCGCCGTGCTCGTGAAGCTGTACAGCTTTCTGACCGCTTTGAGCGCTGGATCAATATGGGAAGGTCTTTAGCTAAAAGAGCTACAGATGGTTTCCGTGTTTATGTAAAGAGAAATGATGGATCTACAAAGAGCCTTTCTGGAGAACTACTTAACCAGAACATGTTTGATCCTAACCTTGTTGATATTGAACTAGGTAAAGGAAAAGTTGCAACAGTTCCTACAAAGCTCGGTGAAGGTCTTGAAGCTTTTATTAAAAGCAAGGACTCAGAAGATGGCTACTCTCCAGTAGATGCTGAGCTTCCTAATGGGGCACAAGCACTTCCAGAAGATATCATCGTTATTTCAGATGCTCCAAGTATTTATCGTAAAGATGAAGAAATGAAAAATGGAGCTATTAGATATACAGATGACAAGTATGACATCGTTAAATTTAATACTCCTAAAGATGCACAGAAAACAATTGACGAAGGTCAAAAGAGAGCAGCAGAGTTAGATAAGGCAGAGCCAAAGCTTCTTAAAAAGGGCGAGGTAGACCCAGACTCTGGAAGACAATTCTGGAATCCTGACGAGCCAGTCTACGGCGTTTATCGTCGTGGAAAGAACACACCTCTTGCATTTGCTCAGTCTTGGAAAGATGTAAACAACGAAATCCTTCGTGATGAACCTTTACTTGACGAAGATGAAGGTCGTGAATATACACGTCCAGAGCCTCAGACTGCCGATGACAATGTCCCACTTCTTGATCAAGCAGATGACATTTTTAAGCCAACAAAAAAGAAGGCTGATAAAAAGAAAGAAGTTTCTTCATTTCCATATGAAGTTCCAGATAGAGCTTATGAGTTCAATCCAAACGAAGAATATATTCCAGAATTTGATTTTGATGATCCAGTAGCAATTGCAAACGATCAAATGGCAGAAGAGCTAGAAGATGCACTTCTTACAGCGGTAGAGCCTGTTAGCGATACCGAGAAAGCAACTGGATACGCTCCAATTAGTTTTACAGATGGTCGTGAAGAAGATGTTGCAGCAGAAGCAATTGCCTCAGCAATCCGTGAGCAAGGTGGAGATGCTGAAATGGCTCTTGCACGAGCTTATGACAAGATTGCTGGAAACGATAACAACGAGAAAGCCCTTCTTGAGTCAAGGGGAGAAAAAGATCCAGTACTTGAAGGTGTAGAGCCCATTGAAGATGATGAGCCAATCTCAGAAACAGAGCCAACACCTTCTGACAAAATTATTGAAGATGAAATTCAAAAGCCTACAGAGCCAGAGGCTGAAGCTAAAGATCAAATTGGTGATGGAGAGCCTCTAGAAGATTTAGAAGATGTATCTGAAGATACATATGTCCCTCCTCTACTTGAAGGTCT
>JACCDT010406768.1_pt1 | contig 23844 bp, 44 predicted proteins | sample 7446291 | NCBI WGS metagenome assembly JACCDT01 (sample SAMN15323446, study PRJNA562643) | freshwater metagenome | isolation source: river surface water | place: USA:Blue River Watershed | collected 2017-08-17 | reverse complement strand
TCTGCATTCTTTTCGAGATCTTCGTAGACTTCTTCTGCACTCATGCCGCGATATTTAGGATCGTACAGCATGCCCACAACGGTGATCTTTTCGCCAATGCGTTGATCAATCAGGTCACTGTTAATGCAGTAGTCAGCAGCAATGTTCCAGAGCTTGGGGTTACGTCCGTTAAGACGTCCGATGTGCTCGTACACTGCATGGAGAACTTCGTGACCAAAGAGGAACTCAACTTGGCGCAACGGCATCTTGTTAACAAACTCGCTGTTGTAGAAGAAGTTGCGCCCGTCAGTTGCTGCGGTACTGCACCATTCATCAGCATTGACCATCTTCATACGAGTTGCAAGATTGCCAAAGAACGGGGCTTTCAGCAGGAGCGCAATACGGGCAGTGATCAGCTTGTCCAGTGCTGCCGCATCCACTTTAGGATCAGTTACGGTTTTGGGTTTTGTTGCGACTTCCATATGCTATTCTCCTGTTAATACTGTATTATACACGATTCTGGATTATGGGTCAATTCCATTTTAGCAAATACGCCGTTAGTTCTGCTTCGTTGAGATAAATGTTAGCTCGGTATTCATCTCTCCACCAAGCCCATCTAGGATCTGTGCCCCACTTAGTGAAGTCTAATTCTTCAGCAGGTCCCCACGATTCCCAACACCAGTTACGCACACTAACAAAATCGTCTCTACGCTGCTCCACTGGTACAGCACCTGTGCTGAACTCAACATAGTAATCAAACAACCCAGCACCTTTGTGGCGCCCGTCTAGTTTTACAATTTTGTATTTGTACATACACGAAAAGGGGCCGAAGCCCCTTTTGTTTTTGCAGATTACTTACCGCTAGCAGCGATAATGTACTTACCAAAGCGCTTGTGGAACTCGTCAAAGTTCTTCATCTTACCAGGAACCATGGGCAGGTTGTAGGTAGTCAGTGCAACTCGGGCGCCCATCACAACCAGCTCAGTCGTGAAGTTCTCCATCATAAAGCCCAGGAAGTTGTCTGCCATGGCGTGCCAGTCAGCAATCTTGTCCTTAGCCATTTTCTTGTGCGCATCTTGCAGCTCGTAGCACATCGAAATAGTCAGCGAGTACATCGCAGACACTTCTTTGATCTTGAGCTCCTTGACCTTGCCAGCCAACACTTCAGTCGGGTTAGGCATTTGGCCAGCAATCTTGCGGTGTGCCATGAACTTAACAGCAAGGCCTTCACCAACAGTGCCTGCAATCAGGTCAACCAGTTCTGCGTCAGTTGCGTCTTCGTCGTACAGGAAGTCCGACACAAAAGTCCACGAACGCGGAGTAGCGAACGCACGGCTTGCAGACTTGGGATCAAAGTCAAACAAATCCTTCTTAGCGTAGGAAATGTAACCAACCACGTCCTTGTGAACGTTTTTGCCCACAGCCCACTGGAACCAGCTGTCAAAGTCTTGACGCACTTCCAAGTGAACGAAACGGTTTGCAAGCGGGCTAGGCATACGGTAAGACACACCCTTGTCGCTTTCACGGTTACCAGCGGCAACCAGCACCACGTTGTCAGGCAGTTTGTACTTGCCAACACGACGGTTCAAGATCAACTGATATGCAGCGCCTTGCACAGCCGGTGCAGCTTGGTTCATCTCGTCCAAGAACAACACAACCACAGGGTACTGTGCAGCGAGTTCTTCGCTAGGCAGATCGATCGGGGGAGCCCAATCCATAGTTTCGTTGTTCTTGTTGAAGAACGGAATACCACGAATGTCAGTGGGTTCCATTTGACCCAAACGCAAGTCAATCATATGACCGCCGAGGTCGTTAGTCAGGCCTTCAACCAGCTCGGACTTGCCAATGCCAGGAGGGCCCCACAGGAACACGGGACGCTTGTTCTTGAAAGCGCGAAGAACGCGACTACGTGCTTCAGAGGGGGTAACGCTACGGTTTTCGGTAACAGCCATTTGAATTGCTCCTTAAAAAATGCTGTGTTAATGAACTAATGAAACTCTATTGTACTGGATTTTGAATTATGTGTCTGTTGTTTTTACGCAACCTACACATTTATTCGCTAGCCACACCTTTGATGATGCGACCAGTGGTACCCTTGGGGGCTTTGAGCGGCACACGGCCGAACAAATCGTTAGTGTTAAAGAACACAGGTGCAGGTGCCTTTGCAGGACGACCACGCTTACCAGTAGACACTTTCACTTCTTTAACAGTGTTAGTATCTGCATCGTATGCGGAACCATAAGAACCCTTGTGGATCAAGCCAGTTTTGATTTGAACAGTTTGGGACATTTGTTTAACTCCTGTGTTGTTTACAATAACTCTATTGTACTACAATTTGGATTATGGATCAACCAAAAATGCAAATTGTGTAGATTAAATTTTGTTGTTTTTAAGCAACAAAATCAAACGCAAACTCTGCAGGAGTCTTGCTGACGATCACGCCACCATTGGTGATTGCGATCAATGCTGTTTCCAACTTAGCAGCTTCTTTGGCATTGCATGCAACAAACAGCGTGCCGCTAGTGAACGAAGCTGATTTGTCGTTGCCCAAAAGATCGGACACTTTGGAAAGGACTCGGGTTTCAAAGCTCATTTGCTAACTCCTGTTTGTTTACAATAACTCTATTGTAGCAAAAAAGGATTTAATGAGCAACCAAAAGAAAAGGCTCACTTTGCACAGAGTCTGGCGTAACTCATGTACTAGGCAGCAGCCGCCTATTTGACGCCTGGAGCAGAGCTCCTAACCGTTGACATCAACGGACCTAAGGCAGGTTCTTTGTAATAGGTTTTGCATTAAACGATTCTGGATACAAATCAGCAAACTTACGCATCAACACTCCTGCTTGAGCATTGGCTTCGTTTTCTTCATCACTTCCAGTTTCGCCGCCGTTTTGCGATAACCTATTGTCTGTTCTTTGCTTTGCGTGGGCTAGTTCGTGTGCTAACGTGCGTAGAATATCGTTTGGATGTCTGTTACCAACTGCAAGATATATGCAATGGTTTTCGCTATCATATCCGCCAAAGCTACCGTGGTCGCCAACAGTTGGTAGTTTCATTACTGGCTTGATCTTGGGCAGTTGTGTTAAGTTCAGTTCTTTTACTGCCATTGGCAAGAACTCAGCTAACACATCCATGATAGTAGGAACCGACTTGCGTTCAGTCCTGACCATACCTTCAAATATCTGCGTTAGAAACATTATGCTCCGCCCCCAGCCTTCTTAATTAGTGTATTTAGTTGAGTGGCAGTAGACGGGTTTGCCATTACATTACCGATTGCAGGAGCCATTTGTGCAATAGTATCTTTATCCATTGCATTCATTGGCGCACCAGTATCAGTTTTTTGTAACGTCTGTGCAGCTTTAGCAGGATCAATTTGCACACCAGCGGTCTTTAAGTTAGCTAGATTTTGTTGTAGCTTGGCCTGATTTTGTTTCTGTAGGGCCGCAGCAGCAGGATCCACTGGTTGGCCTGGAGGAGTTTGTTTTGGTTGATTTGCACCTGCTACTCCACCAGCGGTTGCTACCGCAGGGGCAACTTCCTCTTTAACTTTACGGGCAGACAACAAAGACTCTAGTCCCTTGATCTGAGCTGCAAGGTTAACTAGCTTTTGTTCAATCGAGTCTTCTTCTCTGTCTAGTTGTGCAATTTGTGCATCTTCGCGATCGTTAACTCGGTCTAACGCATCAACATCGTTTTCTTCTTTGTCTTGCACATACAAGATTAATGCTTCAACGTCGGTCTTGGCCATTGGAAAACGCTGACGAGCTCTAGCTACTGTGTGCTTTAGATTTTTGTACCCAAACTGTTCTTCGCCGTTTTCTTTAACAAGTTCGTGGCCGCCTTCCATAACCGCAAGCTCTAAGCTGCTATAACGACTTTCAGTAGTTGGTTGCTTTTGTGATGGGCAGATTGCCTCGTAATCCTGCATAGTAAGAGTTCGACCCTCTTTGCCTAACTCAATCATGCGATCCGCAATGTTGTGCAAGTCCATGTCTGTTTTGGCATCTTCTCGGGCATACTCAAACATACGGATCATCAATGGCACATCCATAGTTACTGAATCAATTGGATTAGATTCTTCTTCCATTGGCTGACGTGCTGGCTTTATTCCCATCACTGTGGCGTTCTTGGAGTCTGCCCATTTGTGTGCAGCTTTCTCACTAGAAAACTCTTTACGCCACATTACACGCTGATCTCTATTGTTGTAAGCATAGCCCCATGCTTCAACCCCTACTTCATTTTGAATTGGTTGTGCTTCGTCATTGTAACCTTCTTTAGGCACACAGTTCGGCACTTTCTTGCCGTTCTTGTTTTTCATGCCAATTTGCTTATAGTTGCTCCAGCACGGGTCAGACTCTTCTGCTACATTTTTGGTACCGGGACACACATGAGGCTTTTTAGTGATAACACTATCACATGCATCACAGTATTCTTTTTCTTCTTTGAACTTAGCAAATTCTTCTGCGAGAGTGCGCTGCTCTGCACCTTCGATAATTTGTTTTTCTAAGTCAGCTAACAAACTCTTGCTTTCGCTAGCACCCACTAATCGTCCTGCAAACGGATGCTCGCCGGACTTTTTCTTAGTGGCTTTTTCTGTGCCGCGCACTTGATCGCCCGGCTTTTGCCCAACAGCTTGCCCGGCAAACTTGTTCATTGACTCTAAGAGTTTGCGCATGTCGCTCATTTGTAGATACCTTTACCAATTTGTGGACTTACTCTTTTTAGAATATTTCCCGCCTTTTTAGGAACTCCGGTACCTGGGCCTTTAGCTTTACCACCTAGTGTACTAACAACTGATGCAATGCCGCCAGCACCAGTGGCGCCAGCACTTTCTGCTATACCTTCTCCTGCTTGAGTTCGCAGATATCTAGTAACTTGATCAACCCAGCCACTAACATCACTGGTTCCAATTTCTTCTACTTCTCCAACCCAATCAGCAACTTGATCAACTGCGTCCATTACCGCTTGCGGTCCATACTTTAATAAGCCCGGACGTTGATCTAGGATCCTGCGAATAATAGCACTCGAAACTGGGCTGTCTACTCTGTTCTCTGCCAGACCTTGTCCTTTTAGTTGACGTGTAACTGAATTTAACTGGCTCAAGCTGACACTTCTTTCGCCTTCATTGCCCCAAACTAGGTCAACACTAAACGGTCTTCCGTTTTTATAAAAATGCAGCGCCTCGCTAGATGTTTTGAAATGTCCGGCTCCGTAATGGCTAAGCACTTTTTTGGCTTCATCCATTGATAAAGTTTCCGCCACACCTTCCGCCACACCTTCAACATCCCAGGTTTTATGACATTGATGGCATTCTTTTTCACCATTGCTGTAAGTTTTAATATCGGCGCTATGGCAACGAGGGCATTCTGATTCCGAGCCTTCTTCTACACCTCGCTCTTTGTCTTGGTGTTTTTTCATGTCGTGCGCAAATTGTTTCTTGGTAGCCTTAATAATACCCTTGTAACGCTTGTGACCTAGATCATAGTCACCTGCCTTATCCGCAGCACTAGATGCAGCACTAGATGCAGTCTTGTATCGTGCTAGCAGTTCTGGACTTAATTCGTCTAACTGCTCTTCAGCCATTCCTACAATTTTATTGCCTTGTGTTTTTGCTGACACGCCAGTGCGACTAGCTCTCATTCTGTCGCCAGCACCACCGATATGCTTGCTACCGTAATCTGTTTTGTCTGCTTTGCGTGGCTTTTTGTAAGCACCGTGCTTAATTTCCCCACCCTTGGCCAAGAAGGCCGCAATAGCTTCATCACTAGAGTCTTCTAACAATGCTGACATTTGAGCTTCTGCGTTTTCAAACGTAAATTCGGGCAACAACGACTGTTCCTGCGACATTTGTTCGTATTCAAAATACTCTTTTACAGTCTTTAGGTAATCGGCAGCTAGTGTAATTTTTTCACTTACCCATCCTTCAAGTCCTTGCATTTCGCTAACTGTTGCTAGCAACTTATGCAAATCAATTGCATTCTTTGCGGCATTGTAGCAATCTTGGCGTGCCATTTGCACCTCATGGTCCTTGTGCATGTCATCAGCATCTTGACCGATGCCTTCTGTGATAAAATCTGTTGTTTTCATTGGAATTCCCGAATAATAGTGTATTTAGTTAAACTACGAACTTGGCGCTTGAGCTTCGCCCATTGACTGAGATGTTTGCTGGTATAAAGGTTGCTGCCCCTTTGCTGCAATCCTCAATGCGGACCTCGTGCCATCCCTCGTCTAAAAATACTTCAATGTGCTCACGTATGTAATGTCTACTAGTTTCCCAGATAAAAGTACGCTCTGTTAACAATTGATCATCTACATATACGCGATACACAGGTGGGGTATTTTCCCACTTGCACCATACATCAACGTCTATGCAGGTATGGTTCATTTTTTAGCCTTTAGTGCTGCAAGCTGTTCTTGTAAACTTTGCATGCGGCTTAGTAATTCTTCTGCTTCCTTGACCCGGCCTTTAGGCAACTTGCGACCTACTAGCCCATATGCTCGCATCATCTTAGGCAAAGTGCTGGCGTTAACATCGTTTTGATCACCCATTGTGGCCATAACGTAGCGCGGATCCTTGCTATTGCTCACAACCCCTACACCAGCAGCTTCTTCGCCTATCTGTTTAGTTGTATCTGTGGGAATTTTATCTAAGATTCGGCCAATCTCTGGGTCAGCACTGCCGTACATTTGCATTAGGTATTCGGCACGTAATTTTGGGTCATTACGTGCAATGTTCCAAACTGCACGACTAGGAGTTCCGTGGCTAACATCATAGTTCTTGCCACCAAGTGCAATAACCTTTTGACGTTCGGCTGCAATAATAACGTATCCGTGCTGATCAGCAGTCTTGCATTTATCTAAACTCTCAAACTTTTGATAGTATCCGGGCTGTCCGTCCTTTTTAAAAGATCCCGGACGCAAACGGTCGGCATCCGGTGCACCAATTGCTACTACAAAAATGGTGTTAGCTGGATCAAAGTTAATAGGGAGTTGGTACGGGCTTTTAACTTGAATGATGCGATCGCTAGGTACACCAGCGGCATGCATTAGAACTGTTTTGTCAGTGAAGTTAAATGGACTCTTTGGAAGTTCTGTTTTGTTGCTAGTTGCGATGTATACAGTATCTCTGCCGTACTTTGCTTGTAGACTTTCAAAAACATCGCGATGCCCCAAGTGGAAAGGCTGGAAACGGCCCGGATAGGTAATAACTACCTGAGGGGCCGCTTCTTCTAGATAACTAGTTTCTTGTTGAGACTTAGCTTGTGTAGTCCCATAAAACATTTCAGCAATAAACATAAAAAATCCATTTATTGCTGTATTTAGTCAAAAATCGTTTATAGGTTTTCCAACAGCCAAATGTAAAACGGACTAGAAAATTCAAGCACATAAGTGCCATTCCATCCTAGATTAACACAGCTATCAATTCCGCTGACAATTTGTCCGTTGTACAGTTGCTTTTTAACTAGCTCGTAATGGCTCTTGGAGTAACGTAAGTGCCCAATATCAATGTCGTCAATTTCAATGTGCTCGACATTTAACAGCATGTCTTTAGCAATTGTAATGTTTCCTTGGCTATCGGGCTCGCCTTTAACTGTATCTGCCAGCTCTTTGTTGAGCAACGAAATTTCAAGACGCTGAACTCCATCGTGAATCTCAGCATCAAATTCAATATACTGAATTTCCCCGGGACCTGTTGAAACTAGGCCCCTGGCATATTGATTTCCCGAAATAGCAATACTATACTCAGGAACTTTGTCCCAGTACGTACCGCTAAGTCCGATCTTAAACTTTAGCTTCTCAACATCAGCTGACATCATGCTTCCTTTTTAACTGCCATGTTCATAGCATCAGACAGTGCTTGAGGGATTCCACTGTTCTGTGCAACAGGTGCACCAAATTGCGGCATCTTGCTCAAGTCACCAGCAAACTCGTAGTGACCGATGTGGTTGAGCAATACTTTGCCGTGTGCCCAAATCTCCCCACCTAGTGCAGCCCAACGACGACAGAACAACCAGTCTTCACTTAGATAGTGTCCTCGCTCGTCGATTTTGCAATCAAAGATCGAATACATGTTAGGCTCGTACTGTTTACCTAGGCCCACATCGTCAACATACTTGGTTTCTGGATGTGCAGCAATCAGCTTTTCGTACACATGGCGCTTGAACATCAAGAAACCTGTGCCCATAGTGTCCACTGTAAATATGTCGCCTTGCACCTTAGTTTGCGGCTGCAAGTTAATCACATAGTTAACAGGCAATGCTTTCTTTGGATACAGGCCGCCAATAACATCTTTGTCACATGCCATCATCTTCAAAGGTGCGTCAGGTTCAAATCGAATGTCTGCATCAATGAAGAAGAAATGAGTTGCCTGTTGATTAGACATCATCTTGGCCATTAGGTTGTTGCGAGCACGGGTAACCAATGACTCGTTTACCATTGTATCCAAGCTCCAATTCAATCCCACTTGTTGTGCAAGCAGAATGAAACGTAGCAAGCTGGTAACAGTTGGCTCGCTCATCATGCCACCATAACAAGGAATACCAATGTGTAAATGGCACTTGCTAAAGTCAAACGGAGTGCCTTGTGGCTGTGCGCTTGCTTGTGGTGCTGCTTGAGCCGCTGCTTTGATTGCGGCCACTGCTTCACTCACACTTGTTTTAGTCTGCTCAGTTGCAGACGAATTAGTTACTTTTTTAACCATCGAATTTTCCTAAATTAAGCTACTTGAACTTCAACTACTACACCGGATCCCGCAAGCTCTTCAGCAACAGCGTTGATGCTCTCCAAAATTTCTGCGGTAATGATGCCCTGTGGTGCTGGGTCAGCTGAGTCTTTAACTAGTTTGTTAAAGGTGATAACTAATGATTCTGTTTGAATTTTGGCCATTGCGGCTCTCCTTGAATATAACAGTATTTATTGGTACTTACTTACCAGCTCGTGAATTTTTCCAATTATACCCGGGCAAATTAAATTTACCATAGTAACAATCGACTCGTCATTGGTGTAAAAGAAACAAGTACCCCAAAGGTAGCTTGAATCAGTTTGCAAATGCGCAATTGTAGCAGGAGATATACTAACATCGGCCCCAACAGTTTGCAGATATTCTGCTAGCCGTTTCTGAGATTCTACTGGATACTGCCCACTTCTTAAAACAACTTTATGCCGGTAACCATTAGACACACTGTAGATAATTTTATTAGACAACAGTGCAGCTACATGAGACTCGCTTTCAGGCGCACCAATGGCAACAATCAATAATTGCAACTCACTGTTGAATCTTTCAGCAATGTCTCGTAACGTTTGCTCGTTGTCTGCATAAATTTGCACATTAGGTTCTTCAACTCTGAATCTAATCTTGTTTCCGTAACCGTCTTTAATACTGCGTAAAATTGCTAGCTGCTCGGCGCTAGCAAGGTCTAATTTACTATACCTATTACTACCCCACCAGCCACCACTATTTCTATACATCTTATCACGCATCTTACGGTCTTCTAACGAGCCCTCTATAGTAACATTGTGCGTGTCGTGGATGCAACGGCCCCCGTAAGCCTTAAAGGTTAATCTGTAAAGATACTTTCCAAAATATTGCTTACGGGTTGGCTCATAGATAATATTAGGATTTAACCTGGTCCAATACGATAAATCCATTCTCGTCTACCATCGGCTGTGATGCAATGTCGAACGCGGACTGAGCTTCGAATGTAAACTCGCCGTCAACAAAGTCAACTGCCATAATTGTATTCGGTCCGATATTATCGAACAGAATTTTCTTACTCAACGGAACCTTAACAAGGTCGTTGATTTTACGTTGCACCGGACGTGCGCCCATTTTAGCGTCGAATCCAGTTGCAATAATTTCGTCAATTGCTTTTTCGCTGAGACGAACTTTGATTTCGCGCTCTGCCAGCAATGCATTGATTTCGCCAACAAACTTGCCAACAATTTTGCGCATGCTCATTTGATCCAGCTTGGCAAACTTTACAATACCATCAAGTCGGTTACGGAATTCTGGTTTAAAGAAGTCCTTAACTGCTTTGTCGTCTTCGCCAGTCTTTTGCAAGTCGCGCCCGAAACCAATATTGTTGCGCTCGTTGTCTGCGGCACCTAAGTTACTGGTAAGGATCACGATACAGTTACGGCAGTCAGCTTTCTTTCCGTTGCTGCTAGTAACCATGCCTTCATCCATCAAGCTCAGCAAAATGTTAGAAATGTCAGGGTGGGCCTTTTCAATCTCGTCCATAAGGATAATACTGTTAGGGCTCTTCTCAACATCACTGATAAGTATGCCGCCGCCCAAGTTGCCATCGTCATAACCAACGTAGCCAGGAGGCGCACCAATCAGCTTGGCAACGCTGTGTTTTTCTTGGTACTCGCTCATATCGTAACGTAGGAGTTTCATTCCCAGGTTCTCTGCCAGCAACTTAGCCAGTTCAGTTTTACCTGTGCCAGTTGGGCCAAGGAACAAGAAGTTACCCACGGGCTTATTAAGTGCCTTAAGACCTGCTCGTGCCACATAGATCTTCTCTAGTACTGCATCAACTGCGGAGTCTTGCCCATACAGTTTAACCTTAATGTTGCTTTCAAGGTTAGTGATCGCATTACCGTTTTGACTGTTACCAATCTGCTCAACTGGAATTTTAGTAAACTTGCTGATTGCATCCACAATGTGAGGACGAGTAACAACAAAGTCAACTGTTTTAATCTTGAGTCGTGCAGAGCAAGTGTCAATCAAGTCAATGGCTTTGTCTGGCAGTTTCTTGTCAGTTTGGTAACGGACGCTGAGATCAACTGCGGCATCAATTGCTTCATCAGTAATTGTACCACCGTGGAATTTTTCAAACTTCTCTTTGAGTCCACGCAGAATATCTTTAGCAACTGCTGGAGTAGGCTCGTCAACTGTAATGCGTTGGAAGCGGCGCATCAATGCGCGATCCTTTTCAAAACTCTGGCTGTATTCTTCCCACGTGGTACTAGCCAACACCTTGATCTGACCCTTAGTCAATGCAGGCTTAATCATGTTGCCAAAGTCAACGCTGCTATTGCTACCTGAACCTGCGCCACGCATCTGATGCGCTTCGTCAATGAACAGAATACACTTGCCCTTGGTCTTCAAGCCCTTGATAACTTCCTGGAACTTTTCTTCAAACTCGCCTCGGTACTTGCTACCGGCCAGCAAGCTACCGATATCCAAGTTGTAGACAGTGTGGTCTTTGAGGTAATCGGGGACTTGGCCGTTTTCAATATTAAGTGCAAGACCTTCTGCAATAGCAGTCTTACCCACACCAGGATCGCCGATTAGTAGCACGTTGCTCTTGTTACGTTTAGCAAGAGTTTCTGCAACTTCCTCAAGTTCGTTCTCTCGACCAATAACTGGGTCAATGGTACCGTCGCGAGCTTGTTTGTTGAGGTTAGTGCAGTACTGCTCAATAAACTCGTCAACTTTTTCTTTGCCCATTTCGTTGCGATGCACTTCTTCTGTGTAGTGTTTGTTGTAGTAGTCAACCAGTTTTGCACGGTCCATGCTGTACTTGGTCATAAAGTAGTGTGCATAGCTGTTCGACTCAGCATGGATGCTAAGGAACAAGTCAATGATTTGAACATGAGAGCGAGCACTAAACAGGACCTGTGTAAACGCACGGTTAAACACACGCTCAAGGGCATGGGTCTTTTTTGGGTCCGTTACAGATTCATTAACCAGGAAAGCCAGCTGGGTCGAAATGTACTTTTCGAGATCGCTAACAAGTCCCGCAGTGTCAATTCCGTAGTTGGTAATCAGCTCGTGGAATGGCTTGTATTTTACAAGGCACAGAAACAGATGCTCTGCGACTACGTATTCATGTTTATGTTCCTGGGCCAACTTAGTAGCTTCGGCAACGATATGATCAATTTCTGGGTTTGTTTGCAACATAAAATTAAATGGTTGAAAGTTTTCTGATAGCGTCCAATTGTTGTTCGCTAAGGTTAGTTGGAACTGTGATGTTTGCAATCAAATACAAATTACCACGCTGGTCTTGATTTAACCCATAAAGCCCTTGTCCTCCGATTTTAAATTTAGTCCCGGGCTGAGTTCCTTGCGGAACTGTGAGACTAAATGTTCGATTGTCTAAGGTAGTAAACTCCACCGTACATCCTATTATAGCATCAAGACAATTAATGTCAATACCCAAGTACAAATCGTTTCCATTTACTTGGAAACGTGGGTGAGGAGTAACTACAAAATGTACATGCAGGTCACCACGTTGCAGTGTGGCAAACAAGTTGTCGCCTAGTTCTGGATACTTAATAACGTTTCCGCTAGCGATTCCTCGGGGAATATCAATTTCAACTGCTTGACGAGTACCGTTTGATGTTTGAATACTAACTGTTCGCTTTTGTGTACTTAGTGTGTCTACTAGATCCAACGGAAGTTCTATACGCAAATCCCTATTTCTGCGTTGTTGACGTTGGCCCATGTGCCCAAAGTGGAACCCAAATTGGCTAAAAATATCCTGCATTTCAGGAGGGACATTGTTCCCAGGAGGGACATTGTTCCCAAAATCCTGAAAGTTGAAGGGTTGGTCGACACCTCTATCGTAATTTTGTCGTTGGGAAGGATCACTGAGTATGCGGTAAGCTTCTTCGATCTGCTGAAACTTAGCAGTGTCTCCGCCTTTGTCTGGATGGTGCTGGCTTGCGAGCTTACGATAAGCCTTTTTGATTTCGTCCGGTGTTGCAGACTTGGAAATCCCTAGCGTGTCATAGTGTGTTGACATATTTTAATTGATACCAAGTGTAGTCTTGTTTGGTTGCAAACACTGGTGTTACCCGAACATGAGAACCATCTATTAGAAATTGCACATCAACTAGCCCAGGAATTTCTAGAGCTAGAATTTTGTTTCGGATTTCGTACTGCGAAGGTACGTCCCATGGGTCATACCTATGTTTATCTAACAGTTCATAAATCGGGTTCATAAAAAAGTCCTGTACGCAATTATACAGGACTTTTGATTTTAGGTCAAGAAATTAATTACTTCTTTTCTGGAACCTTGGTGCCTTCTACTTTCTTGTGTACTGTAATAGTTTTGCAAGACTGCTTTGTGCTACCGTCTTTGTTTTTTACTACTTTACCTGCTTTATCAGTAACGTCAGTACAGACTTCTTTCTTTTCTCCGCCGGCATAAGCATATTGTGTTCCTAGTGCTACGCATACTGCGAATACGATTTGTAATAGTTGTTTCATGTTAGTTCCTTAGATAAGTGGTTGTTCAGCATCGGGGATTATCTTTTTTCCGCCTGCTGTTGTTGCAAATGATGTTGATCCGCCGAATCCCCCAAACCCACCTGCGAATCCAGATGGCGCCGATGTAGGTGTTGCAGATACACTTCCGAAGCTACCTCCAAACCCGCTCGATCCTGCTGGCGAACTTGCGGCTGATGCAGTTGGCTGGATTGCCGTAGGAGGCACATATGTTGTGCCGACATTTGATGGTAATTGTAGTCCCCCATTATTTGCTCCGTTCATTTTCTCTTGTGTGCGTCCATAAGCGCTTACACCGATGATTGCACCCATTGCAATATGGAACAAACCTGCTCCTTGCAAAGTCAATGGTTGCCACTGTACGTTAACACCACCTTTGTAAATAGCTTGTACCAAACTCCATAGAATTGGTGCAATAACAAAGTCAAACATACACACTACCATGTACATCCAACCCATCATTGGGCGCCACTTACTGTTCATCCAGTCTTCTTTGCTTTTTTCGCTACCGCTTAATTTATCGTAATCTTTTTGACTCATTGTTTTCTCCTTATTTTAGAACCAAAGGAATAAGCCATTTAGACTTAGCAATAGTCCAACACCGGCCACTACAAAGCTACCCCAGAACATTGCCATGCTAACAGCAAGTATACTTGCCGATAATACAACAATGGCCAATTGGTATGCAGTTGATGCATATCCAATCCACGGGCTCGACTTTTTAGCAACTTCGCGGTCTGCTTCCATTGCGCGAGCTTCGACACTAATTGCTTTCTTATCTGCTTCCATGCGATCTGCTTCAGCACGGAATTCTGCTTTAAGTTTCGGGTCCGCAGTCATTTTTGCTGCAATTTCGTAGTCAACCCCACGTCCTGCTTTTGCTTGATACTGTGCCCATTTATTGTTTGCACCTAATGTATTGCTTAACACTGTGCTAGATAGTTTGCCGCCGTACCATGCGTTAACTGCTAACAGCAATGCAAAAACAGAAATAACCATACCGGCTTTGTCTTTAATCTTTGCTTCACGCTCACTGCGTGAACCTACCGGCGGCTTAGGTGCATCCGGGTCTTTTGGTTGTTTGTTGATCATATTCAACACTGAATCTACTAATCCTGCCATTTACTTTACTCCTTCGTATATTTGTTTTTGTTCTTTGTACCAGTCCTGCCAACCTTTTGACTTCTCGGCGCACTGGTAATAAGTGGCATAGTTTTGAATAACTGTTTTTAGCATATCGCGCAAGGAGTTCTTCCCATCGTCGATTACTAATAGGTCCGGGCAACGCTCGAGCAGTACCTGCGGTGCAACTGGGAAATCCTGTTTAACAGGATATAAGGTTGAGCAAGCGCTCAAGAAAAACGCAGACACTATTATCAAGTGTTTCATTTCTTTGCCCCTTGTCGCAATTCCTCAATTGCTTTGTTCATACGTGCAGCATCGTTGTGTACGTCAATTATTTCTTTGGGAATCGCACAATCCTTTTCAACTGGCACTAGCCTGTCAACTTGTTGGATTAGTGTATCGCCTTTTTCCTTAATGACTTTAGTTTGTGTAACAATCTTAGTTTCAATTACAGTATTAACTTTTGCAGACTCTTCTTTAGCTTTTTCTAACTTGGCTTCAAGTTCCTTCACACGGTCTTGGTAAGCCATCTCCATGCTGTATCCGCCCCAAAGATATACCCCAAGGGTCAATACCGCAACGCTAGCAATTTGTGCAGTACGGTAGTATCCAGCAAACTGCGGGAACATTTTTAGTACCTTGTTAATCACAAAGAAACTAAAGAACGTGCCTAGTACGCCAATTAATAGCAATGCATTGACTACAAAATTTACAAGACCTTCGGGTAGCAGATGTATAAGCCACATGTTAGGCTCCTAGTACGTGGCAAGCATGATTGTAGTGTTTGATACGATCTTCTAAACCAATGGTACCGCCATTAATGCGTTTGGTTAGTGTTAGAATGTCGCCCTTGTCTGCCCATTGGTTTAAGTTGTTAGCTTCCCAGAACCATGCAGCACTTTGTACACAACCTTCAAATGTAGTTAAATGCTCACTGGCTTCTTCCACACTAATTTCTAAACTCTGTGCATAGCGAGTGTAGTTGTCTTTACCAGTTAACTGGATTAGGCCACGGCCGCAATACTTGTATCCATCGCCGCTAGCTTCATCGCCATTGCCCATACGGTTAGCGTAAATTCGATTAGCAATAGCTTCTTGTTTATTTGGTTTTGCGCAATATTCAGTAGCAAGCTCTAAAGTAAAGTATTTCTTAAATAGCGAGACTAATGTAGCCGGGCGATAGTTTAAATTTTCTTTAATAGCCTTAAATCCGCCCGATTCATGGGCGCATTGTGCTAGGAATGCTGCTACACGCTGAGGTGTGTTAATATCGTAATCGGGCAAGATTTCGCATAAGGCTTCGTGCCAATGCTCAATATACGGATTACCTGGAACTATTTGTTTTAATTGTTCTAATGTTAGTTCAAAACTCATTGAAAAACTCCTGTTGACTAAGATATTTAGCCAAAAAGGAGTTTAAATAAGGTACGCTACTTAGCGTATAATGCCAGCTAGATTACGTAATGCTTCAGTATATTCGTTTTTAGGAGCTTTAGTTGTGACTTTAACCCCTGCGGCAGCTTTTAGTTTATCAATATCGGCTTTTCCGTAACGTTGCTCGTAGGACTCTGGTGTTAGTGGCACTAGTCCCGCAATAGCTTCTACTGTAGCAGGATTATCGTTGGTCTCAGAACGATACCTAATTCTCCATTCCGACATGCTCTGCTCTGTTAGGTTAACCATATCATCTAATAGATCGATAATTTGTGTCGGTAAGTCTTTGGTGCGCTCAACTTCAACAAATACCAAGTAGTCGCCGTCTTCCATTTCGCCACTGCTAGTATCAGCGTCAATGATCCACGGATACCCTTTTTCACAAAAGCCCACTAAATCCTGTGCAGGTTCTTTCCCGCCCACTTTGAAACTAAGCACTACAACGTCTTGATCGCGACCAAGTTTGCTCTTGTATTCGTCTATGTGCATTTCTGCGTGAACAAGGCGCTTCAAATCGCCCTGCTCCATACCTTCATTAAACTGCTGGTGGTTGTTCATTACCTAGTCCTTGTTCCGGGGCAGCTTGAGGTGCTGTTCCAGTTTTGTACATATTATCGTCTTGTCCAGTTTCGTATGCTTGCTCAATATCTTCCATGTCAATCGAACCTGACTCAAGTTCTAAACTACCTTGGTGGATTTCTTGCATTAAAGTTTTTGGCATTACGATCTTAACCAACCATACAGGCGCTGTTCCTTTTTTAGGAACTTTCGTGCCCGGCTTAAAGTCGTCGTAACCTTTTACTTTTACTGGGTACTCTAGTGTTTCTCTCTTATAGAATACTTCGCAGTCGTAGTCTAATAGACGCTCGGCACCTCGGGGGTCTGGCATAAATTTGTGGGGCCACATAAAAGTACATGATACAAAATACTTTTCATACACAGGCCCCTCAACTAGTTCACCCTTTTTCCAGTTAGAAAAAGCATACAGATCTAATTCATCAATTACACGCTCAAAGTCCATGAGGGTGTTCAATGCACTATCCGTCATAGTGAGTGTTTTTGTGTTATTAATTACATCTCTGATATTGTGTGACATAGGTAAACTCGTTAATGTAAGTATTTATGCCATCACAGCGGTTATGTTGCGCTAAAACTGTGGTAGTTGAGTGGGTCACAGCTTAATACTTAGTCCGTTTGCAAAAAGTTATATACACTGTTAATTGGATTCAAGAAGTGGCCTTAAATATTTTCGTGGACAGACTGTTTTACTGATCCACAGTAAGATGGAAAAGTTCACGCACCCCAAGGAGTCACATTTGTCCAAGCGTAGAAACCGAGCTCAAGCTCAACAACCAGTCACACAATCAACCCACGATAACACCATTAACATCGACAACTACAGACAACAGCGTTTACGACCAATTAACCTAACCCCAAAAACACTGAGCCAAGAAACCTACCTTGACTTATTAACAGACCCCAGCAGAACAATTGTATTCGCCACTGGCCCAGCAGGAACTGGTAAAACAATGCTAGCTGTACTTGCAGCACTAAAAGCATTTAGAGCAGGCGAATGCTCCAAAATCGTAATTACCCGACCAGCTGTCGGCGTAGACGATGAACAGCACGGATTCCTTCCGGGCGACCTTAACGCTAAAATGGCACCATGGACTCGTCCTATAATTGACTACATTGAAGAATATTATAGACCGTCTGATGTCACACGTATGCTAGAAGACAAAGAAATTGAGATCTCTCCACTAGCATATATGAGAGGACGTACCTTTAAAAACTCGTGGATTATTGCAGACGAAATGCAAAACGCGACACCATCGCAGATGAAGATGCTGCTTACACGCCTCGGTGACGGTTCCAAGATTATTGTTACAGGAGATACACGCCAAGCTGACCGTAAAGAAGCAGATAACGGCTTACTAGACTTTAAACGTTTAGTTGATGGCTACACTGCAACTTGTAAGTATGTCAGCGGAGTGGAGTTCACAGGCAAGGATATCATGAGACATCCAGCTGTTAGTGAAATTCTAAAAATCTACAAGGAGATTTAATCGATATCTCCAACATAATACATCTTACTTGAAAACATTTTTAGTGCAAGCGTATCACCGTTTTGCACTAAAAATGTGCTCAGTCTATTAGATACATACTCTATCCCCTCAAGCCAAATAGAGTGTTCCTTTGTGCCAACAAGGCCTTTAGTAAACCATTGATCCAGATCATTGTCCCACCCGCCCACAGACTTATTCACTTGAAACCAATTGCTGTTCCAGTTTGTGTAAATCACCTGTTTTAAAATCTCTTCCCTAACTTGCCGATCAATTTTATGATCTGAAATTTTCCAAGCATATTGCAAATTGCGATTACTTTTTAAGTAATGCAACACCACGTGAGCCTGCTTGCATAATAAGTCGCAACAAGATGGATCCCAGTAGAAGAATACAGGCTCCGCATTTGGATATTCTCCCACGTGATCTTGAACTGACGCTATGTTTGCAATAGTGTCAACAAAGTACATGTAAAATTTGTTATCTACGATTTGTAGACGAGGCTTGTCGGTTCCAAGCACTAATGCAATTCTACGACCTCTGTCAAATTGTTTTCTAATTTCGCTAAACTGTGTGTAATTATACAGGTTGGTTGTCCCGGCGCTGAGAATTTCTTTTTTACTTTTAACCCAACTAGCATCGCCTGCATCTAAGAACGACTGGCGAATAATGTTTGACGTTTCTAGTACTGTGATTTTTGTAGATGGCAACTTGCTGGCTATGTACTGTAGACGTCCTTTAGTATGAAATTCAAACTCAGCATTATTGTTTTTTGTTTCACGTGATGCTGTTAGGAACTCAGCAGGAATGTTCTGTGACCAGTTAGTTACAATTTCGTCAATATGCAGCCCTTGCCGAATAAAACTCTCAAGGATATTATTACTGTCTGCGCCGCCGCTATAACTTAGTATAACGTAATCGTACGATTCCCTAATGCTACGTGCTCGGGCATCGTATTGCATATCCAGCGTACCCACTGGCTCGTTTTGCCATTGGTAGTTATCAAAGACGTCATTGTTAAATACCCACTCAACTGGCTTCTTTGTTAGCTCAGCATACATAAGAGCTTGAATTTTGGATTCAAACTCCTTTGTATTACATGTGTAGTACCCTAAACGCCTAATACTTGGGGTCACTCCCAGAGTCCTTAGTTAGCTTGCACATTAGTTGGAAATGCTCGTAGGCTTGCCGAACACTTTCATGTTGCATAAGTTTGTCGGCCTCGAGTTGCATTGCAGCAATGGCCTTTTCTGCGCATTCGCGAGCACTTGGCCACTCTAATTGCTTGGCATCTGGACCAAATTCTTTAACAAGATTATCCCACGCTTCTTTCTGCGATGGCGTTAGTGGAGTCTTGGCCTCGTGTCTTTGCTGTCTACGAATTTCAGTTGCCTCCAGCAGCGCATTACTGATAGCATCCGCAGCCAGGCGTCCAGCAGCAATCATTGCAGCATAGTTAGGATCAATATTGTAACGAGTACTTGATCCGCCAGGGTAAGACATAATTAGGTGTGTGCCTTTTGGCCATGCATTATCCCATTCGCTATCGTACTCGCGAACTGGAACGTATCTGCGGCCAATCTTTTCGTAGAAAATTTTCTTCATCAATCAATCTCATCGTCAATTGAAACGTTTGCTAGTCCCGCAATTACTTGGAATTTATCCCAAGCATCTTTTGCTGCTGGATTCCGATCGAGCTCAATGCTAGGCAGCACCGCTTCTAACCAGTACTCGGGGCGCCGTACAGCGTAAGCTCCAAATTGTCTAGGCTGATGTAGTTTGCCAGTCCGGAGCAGATCAAGTGTGACTGTTCTAAACTTGGCTTCATCCTCGGGACCACAGTGGCTCCACTCGGCACGTGACCAAAAGCCAGCACCTTGTCCACCACCGCCGTACCCTGCCCAAATACTAGCCCACTGCTCGTCGTTATGAGGATCAAACAGTGTTCGAGCAATAACAACTAATACATCATTGATGTCAACACGACCTTCAACAATGTCAAGTACACATCTACTGTAACTGAGTCCGATTTTCATGATTATTTGCGAGTAAGTTGGAATCGATATTCACGCTTGAGCCACCATTGGTATTTGTTGAAATATTGACGACTGGTATACGATGGCTCCTTGCCGGTCATCATAATCATTTCATCAATATGCTCGTACCACTTTAATTGACACCAGAATCTAAAGCTCACGGTAACTCCTTGAGTAACTGTTTAATATCTTTGTGCTTCACAATGATTATACTACGATATCCATTTTCGGTCTTCATAGGAAGATCCACATGTACAGAAATTCTCGGGCCTTCAATTTCACTGATTACTGTGTCATTGCCAATTGACCCCACAAACGGAATCTTGTTGTAATAACCAAACACCCTCTGTCCTATATGGTATTTAGGTTTATACCCAATCTTCTCAAAATAATCAGTTTGGTTTCCCATTACGGTTTTGCGGTTAACAGATAAAGTGTAGTGAGAGAGCTGTCGATCTTAATAATATCGTCTGGGTACTTGTTCCATTCGCTTCCGTACTGTCGCGCCGGTAACTTCTCAACCTTAATCATCTTGGGGTTAATTTTAGTTACCTTCCCAACTTGGAGACTGTTACTCACTGGAAATGCAACAAAGTCGTTTACAACAATTATTTGCCCTAATTTGTCTTTATGCTCTGGTAGTTCTTTAGCCATTGGCGTCCTTGCAGTGATCTCGAATATACGTTAGCCATTTAATGGCCGATTGGCGATCGTCAAAATGTGGGCTTAGTTCGAGATCGTGATTGTGTTTTGTAACCCACACCCAAACTTCGTTGTAGTCATCATTAATTAGTGTCATTGGGATAACAGCTTAACTAGCTTCTCCGGCGTTACAATTTCGTGGATACCCTTTGAGCTTTCGTAAACCATTCGGTACTCTACCACTTCCCATTCACTCATATCGGTGCCAGAGTCGCCTGAATACTTGCTCATGTGACTAGTGATGTGAGCTCTTACCTTTCCCAAGGTGTCCCATGTTTTGCCTCCCTTTTCAACCCATAGTCCGCCACGACCATCAGAGGGCACATAAGCGCCGCCTTTGCTCCATCGTTTAGTAACTTTGTGTCTGATTTTGTAGTAAATGTCTGACATTATGGCTTCCATGTAACATGCTGATGACCTTCAGCAAAGTCCTGCAATTTTAGCAATTCGTAGCAGCTTGGGCAATAGCTACGATAACCAGGTCCGCCACTTGAGCTAATTGCTGTGTTGCAACTAGAGCATAGTAAAAAGGCCGCAGTTGTAATAAAACCTCGTTGTCCGTCTTGTATTGGAGCAAAGGTGTACGAACGTTGTTGATAGTCAATGCTGCCATCAACTACAGTTTCGATTTCTCGGTAACCTATTACAGCCATGAATGACAACTCCACTTATTCAAGTATCGCATACTGCCAGCGTGGCTACCAAAATGTGCTTTGTAAAAATTATCATACGCTTTCCTCCACTTTTTAGTTACTGGCTCCGGTGCATGACAAGCAAGATAGTGCAGTTTGCCAAACTGGTTAAAGATAGTCTTATGATTGAGTTTGAATCCCACAGGATACCACTCAATGCGACTTTGCCAATTGTAATTGTCTGTGCGACCATATACTCGGCGCATCTTCATAATAGATCTAGTGTCCATACTTGAACTTGGTCTAAATTTATTGTGGTGTTTAGTCATTGCACAATCTCCGCATAAACAATAGGTACCACTCTGCTATAATAGCGAGTGGGCTCTTCAAAAACGATTTTAACCTCCGGAAACTCGGGATCGTCGTCATAGCAAATCCATGCTAGTTTCATTCGTTGACTCCAAAGTGTTTGTTGATTTTTTCTTTGCAGTCTAGCCTAGAACTTAATGCATTAGGGCTATATTTTAGCCCAGATTCTGGATCGCATTGTAGCATACAATCCCGGGCAACCAACTTTGCAAACATTTCAATGAATGTATCGGGGATCTCAATCTTGTTAGTGTCCGATTCAGTTACCATCATCCGATTTGGTGCAATACCGATTACGTCCTCGGCAGCTTGTTGGGCAAGCTGTGCAATTCGTTCATTCATTTTGTTTCCTCAAACATTTCCAAGTCTTCCGCAAGAACTTCGCACCAAACTTTTCTGAGGTTTGTGGTTTTTGCGAACTGGTACCAAACACCAGCCTTGCCCAAGTACTCTAGCCGCTCGGGTTGCCCCTTCCAATTGTACTTGCCACCGTAGACTAGATTATCTTTAGTTACAGTATTTGTCATTCTTCAACTCCGATAATTTTTAAATCGCAAAATAAATCTTCTACACCTTGCCCCGGATGCTTACGCTGTAGTTCCTGCGAATTGGCATTTTTACGCTTGTAGAGTCTAAGTGCATTTTCTGCATCTTTCACTGTGGCATAATGTCCAATGACATACGGCTTCTTCGCCTTAGAGTTGCAAACAAGTGTATAAGGCTTGTTCATTCTTCAACTCCGAAATGTTTCTTAATCTCAGCAGCGGCCCAACTGTCACGATCATCTAGGCCTGTTGCTGCCTCAAATTGTTGATTAGCAATCTTGGCACATTCTAACACAATCAACTCGGCAAACTTTTCAGCGTTATCGATATCAATTGTAACACTTTCAAAGTTGCCAAAATCAATGCCGGCCTGTTTAGAAAGTTCTTTAAGACGTGTGTTCATACATTGTTCCTTCCGATGCGACTGTAACCCAACTCTGATTTAACTTCACGGCGACTTTCACGAACATCGTTTTCGTAGTCCTGAATTACCAGCATGGCAAACTTTTCCAAATCCATAGTAGTGGTGTCAGTGTGTCGGTCTTCATCCCACTTGTAGGTGCCATCAGGTTGTAGCAAAGAAACATTGTGGACATAAGGCCCAAGTTTAGCACCTGCTTGTAAAGCAAGTTCTTGGATTCGTTTGTTCAGCATGTGCAGTCTTTCAAGTAACGTTCACCTGTCCATCCATCAATAACGGTCTTAGGCAACTTATTATAAAGTTCGGGAGTTTTGTGAACTCGCTCACAGAAAATGCCATATTCCTTTTGTGTCATTTTTAACACCAATGCAGGATTTTTATCAATCTCGGCTATCTGTGCTTTTAATTTTTTACCGTAACGCCTCGTCATTCTTCGACTCCGAAAGTTTTATTCAACTCAACCATTCCGGTATTAATAGTTCCATCCTTGAAAGTCATAAACTTCCAATCTTGTTTATCTTCATCCCAGGCAACCACTGTGGTTATTTCTTTATCAGTTGGTTTAGGATCAATGTTTTCGGCATTAATATTACTGCCCATCAAATACCAAACACCGTCTTTAGGTGTGTTGGCAAATGAATCTATTAGGCTTTGTGGTTGTGTTTGTGTTTTCATTCTTCAACTCCTTATTGAAATTGACGACGGCTACGACCGATTTCGTCACATTTAGCAACAAACTTTGGATTCAATTCAAATGGCTTGTTGATTGGATCAGTGTTCATACCACGCTTGAGTTCATCAGCATTGGCAAGAATCAACTTGGCAAATTGTTCTACATCCATGTCGCCACCACTGACAAACTTTTTGTCTGTGTAGACACTATCGCCGTTGGCTTGTTCAACATATCCGCCCTGCCAGATTCCACCAGCTTGGACTGCAAGTTCGTTAATGCGTTTGGTCATACATATACCCCCGACTCGTATCCTTCTTTACCTAAGATAACTTCTTCGAGGGTATATGTATTGTTGAACAACTTTACTTCTGCAGGCCAGTTATCCAGTAGGCCTTCATGCAGTCCATATGACTGTAGCTTGCCGTTAGGCAGGCGTTTGCCAGCAAGCTCAAACCCTGCTAGAAAAGGTTTAAGATGCTCGTTCATTTCTGTAATTCCTTAAACCAAGCTTCACACTTTTCCCAAGTTGTGTAAACGTGGGCAATGCCGCCTGCTGCGATCCACTCGCTGCAATTACTGTGTCGGTCATCAATCAAGACGTCAGTTGGGTTTTTACAGTAGCGCCACT
>JACCDT010132579.1_pt1 | contig 23852 bp, 27 predicted proteins | sample 7446291 | NCBI WGS metagenome assembly JACCDT01 (sample SAMN15323446, study PRJNA562643) | freshwater metagenome | isolation source: river surface water | place: USA:Blue River Watershed | collected 2017-08-17 | reverse complement strand
CTGTAAGAGCTTTTACGGAAACCTTTCTTCCAGATGATTTCTTGGCACGGAGCATCGCCTGCTCAAACTGCCCACCGAAGAGATCGTCTTGGGTGGGAATAGGTGCAAGCGGAGCGTGCACATTCTGTGGTGCATGAGCTTGATGATGATGAGCATAAAACCCTCTCTCACCAACATACGCACGATAGAGCACATCAATGAGTTGATGAGCTTTAGCAGTATCAAGCGAGAAAAAACTATTTTCAGGCATGTTAGCCTCCATATATAAAGAACTGACTGGAATACTACTCTTAAAAAGATTTTTTTACAATTATATTTTCTTGCAACTATGAAAAATGAAAGCCCCCAACATCTTGCGATGTTGGGGGCGCTGCACTTCGGCGAAATGTTCTGTCCTGCTGTGCTTGCCAGCAGTCAACTTCCGCGTGGAGTTGTGCTTATCGACGAGCCTTACTACTAACTTACCTGTTCAGGAAGATTAATAGTGAGGTGCCACGTTTGTCTACCTTTCTTCCCATTTAAGGGATAAAGAAGCACGGGGATGCTCACTCCCCACAATCAGCACTAGGCTGTCATTGTGTCGGGCGATGGCGCTAAAACAAGGCGCCGACGAAAGACTTCGTCGCGAACCCAACTGAGCAACGCGCGGACCAGCCTTGTCGAGCACGCTTACGCACTTGCTTCGTGCGGAAACGTGTTAGGTCAGAAGATGAAACTCCTGCCTACGACTAAGCGTGGTCGGCGCCGGCCTAGCGGGCACCAGGTCCGTGATGTCCGGACCGGGGTGGCCGCCGGTGGTGGCGGGGGCGGAGATGGCGATGAACAGTTCGGCGTACGAGACGCGGGGCGGGTCATGCATGGCAGGCTCCTTGGCCAGTGGCGGGGATGGGAAAGAACACGGGGCAACCTCGCAGGTTACACACCGTAACGAATGTCATCATGATGACGACAAATACCAGTATAGCACATACAATTATTTTGTCAAGTACCTAACAATACCCTTATTTTTAAAGTATATTCAAACTTCTTTTTATTCACAGCACTCAACTACTTACATGCTACACTCGAAGGTATATAAAGATTCATTTGTTGTTCTTCCATGTTATTTGGCACCACCCCCCTTTCATCTGTCCTCACCGACCCAATCGCTATTCTTTCTTTTGTTATCGTTATTTTATTTGCATACATCGTGTACTTGGATAGAAAAGTAGCACACCTCACCCGTGGTAAAAGTGGTGCATCTCTTGAAGACACCATAGAAAAATGTATTGAAAGTGTTAAAAAAATCGAAGAGCGTAACGAACTCATCTCAGCTCACGCTCTCACTCTTTCAGAAAAGATGTCTCACGCTATTAGAAATGTTTCCACTGTTCGTTATAAAGCATTTGACCAAAATGGCTCAAATCAGAGTTTTTCAATAGCTCTTGTTAACGAAGAAGGAAACGGGGCTGTTATTTCTTCTCTTCACGCTCATGAAAGAAATAATACGTTTGCAAAACCTGTACAGAACTACACAAGTACCTACGAATTAACTGAAGAAGAAGAGCAAGTACTCAAAGAAGCAAAAGATGCTCACAAAGAGGCCAAAAAAATAAAGAGCTAGTTTACCTGTACAAGCTTTGCTTTTTATTTTACTGTCTTTATTTTATTGACAATCTGTGGTATAATTGCGGGTATCATTATGTCAAAAAAGCCTACAACACAAGGAGGCACTACTTCCTCATCACCACGTCAGCCAGTCATCGCAGTACTTGGCCACGTTGACCACGGAAAGTCATCACTCCTTGACTATATTAGAAAATCAAATGTCGTCGACGGAGAAGCTGGTGGTATCACTCAGCGTATTTCAGCGTACGAAGTACTTCATAAATTAGGAGACGGGACTACTCGTCCTATTACTTTCCTCGACACCCCAGGGCACGCTGCATTCCAAAGTATGCGTGAACGTGGTGTAGAAATTGCAGATATTGCTATCTTAATAGTTTCTGCAGAAGATGGAGTAAAAGCTCAAACACTTGAAGCATGGAAAACAATCGATGCTCGTAAACTCCCTTACGTTGTTGCTATTAACAAAATTGATAAACCAGGCGCAGACATTCAGAAGACTAAAAACTCTCTTGTAGAAAACGGTATTTACATTGAAGGGTACGGCGGAGACATTCCATGTGTAGAAATTTCTGCAAAGCAAGGCACAGGAATTGATTTCCTTCTTGAAACACTTCTTCTTCTTGTAGATATGCACGAACTTACTGCAAATCTTCATACGGACGCTACTGGTATTGTGCTTGAAAGTTTTGTTGATCCTAAGCGTGGCATCTCTGCAACACTTGTACTTAAAGATGGTACACTTCCGGCAGCAGGCGCTGTTGTGGTAGGTGTTGCACTTTCCCCTATTCGTATCGTAGAAGACTTTGCAGGACGTCCTATCAAAAACGCACACGCTGGGCAACCTGTGAAAGTAACAGGATTTGATAGTATCCCGGCATCTGGAGCAATCTTTGTTTCTTCATCTGATAAAAAGCTTATGGAAGAACTTCAAAGTGAAACAAAAGCAAATACGGTAAAGCAAGTGCTTGATCCACGTATCTACCGTAACGCTCGTGTTGTTATCCCTGTTGTTATTAAGTCTGATTCACTCGGAACACTTGATGCAGTAAAGAAAGAACTTAAGAAGCGTGAGACTGATGATGTAAAAATTAAAATTATCGCAGAAGGTGTTGGAAACATCACAGAAGGCGATATCATGCTTGCTTCATCCGATGAAAAGACAGTGATTATCGGCTTTACAGTAAAGATGGACGGAAAAGCCCGCGATCAAGCAGAGCGCTTTAATCTCAAACCAGAGACATTTGATATCATCTACAAACTTTCTGAATGGTTTGATACTGTTGTTGAGGATCGTCTTCCTTTTGAAGAAAAAGAAACAATCTTAGGGACACTTAAAATTCTCCGCACCTTTAGTTCACAAAAAGATAAACATGTTATCGGTGGACGTGTAGAAACTGGTCGTATTGAGAATGGTGCTCTCGTTCGTATCAGTCGTCGTGGTGTAGAGCTTGGTAAAGGGCGCATCGTAGAACTTCAATCACAAAAAATTAAGACACAGACTGTTATCGAAGGTAATGAATGTGGTCTCATGATTGAAGGTAAAGTTGAAATGGTTGGAGGTGATCTCGTAGAAGCAATTACTGTTGAAAAACTTCGCATCTAAAAAATAGAAAAACTATGGACGCTAATATTCCAAAAACAGAACGCCAACTTAAAGTAGAACAGCAGGTACTTGGTATTGTGCAGGACTTCTTTCAACGTGAAAGCTCTGGCCTTTCTATGATCACCGTTACTCGAACTGATATTTCTCGTGACATGAAGCACGGCACTATTTTTATTAGTGTCTTTCCAGAAAACAAAGAGGAGGCTGCAATCAACTTTGCAAAGCGTATGCGAAGTGAAATGCGTCACTACGTAATGAAGCGTCTTCCGGTAAAAGTGATTCCATTTTTTGAAGTGGAAATTGATTACGGAGAAAAAAATCGCCTTCATGTTGAAAAACTGCTTCGTGAAGATAAAAAGAAAACAACGCTCACTGTAAACCAAGAGCAAGTATGCGAAACTATCAACGAACAGCTTGAAAGTGAACTCGAGGATAACTAGAGAAAAACAAAAAAGAAGAAAGCCGTCCCTGCCGGGACGGCTTTTGTTTTTCTTTTACACGTAATCTCTCAAATCTTTTGACATCTCTCCTGACATAACGAAAAGTTCGTGACTGTCGTAGGTGCGACGCTTGATAGGTGTCCAATCAACAGCAACCGAAGAAGTGTGATCGTACAGCTCTTCAAGACCATTATCACCACGCTCACTACACCGTTTTGCAAGATTTCCGAGCGATTCACCGTGACGCACCACAAAAAGATTAACCGGCATACTCATCGTAATCACCTTATTTCGTAAAGAACAATACTTTTCATACTACGTAAAAAGGTGTAAATAGGCAAATAAACCTTATAGTATCTATAGTATTTAGCAAGTTTAAGATGTCTAGATAACCGTAGCTTGACAAATTTATAAAAACATGTATACTATAGTATACGAAAGAGTAGAGGAAAAACCTCCCTTTCTGGTCTGTGGTTCATTTCAATTTCAACGGTTCCTCAAAAAGCGCATTGCGCAGAAAGCTTCATCATGGCATCGAGCAACAAAGGCAACAAGAAGGCTGGCTCCAACGGTGCAGGCACCTCGAAGTCGATCGCTGAGCGCCAGCAACTGGCGCAGCAAGCCAAGGATCGTCGCGAAAAGCGCGGCGTCCGCGGATCGATCAGCGATCAACTCGGCAACCTCACCATCCCTATCCCGGTGATCTCCTGGACCGAAATGGTCAAGGCGATCATCGAGGGCACCCTCCGAACGGGTGTCCGCGTGGACTTTGCTGGCGAAAGCCAGTTTGAGTACCTGGCGCCTGATCGGCTGATTTTGGTCAGCTCGACGGCGGCGGTGTTCGCACCTCACGTGCGCACCAACGAGAACATCTTCGTGATGTTCTGGCAGGTCGTGAAGAACAACTTCGTGAGCACCATCCTGGGCAAGGCTGGTCAGAAGCAACAGCTGATGATCAGCTACATCCGGGAACAGCTCAGCGAGGAAGACCTCGGAAACCTCTCGGCATTCGTTTCCAGCGAACGCGAGAAGTTCAAGTTCATCGGTGAAGAGGCCACCGCCTGGAGCCGCGCATCGGCCAACGTTTCGTTGCTCGAGCAACTGAGCGACAAGAATCGTGTCGAGGTTCGCTTCGGCAAAACGATGGAGGACGGTATCGTGCTCGGGTTCATTTTCGATGACACCCGTCACTCGACTATCGTCGTCGGCATCGGCCACATCGGCAACAAGCATCCGCTTGCCGCCAAGACGCTGAACGGCACCTACCTCAAGTGCAGCCGAGGTCAGTTCCCCGAGTTCTTCGACGAAGAGAAGATGAGCCAGGGTGAGATGATCGCTTCCGCCGGTGAACTTCTCAAGTACTTGAACGGCGGCGGACTCGAAGAACTCGAGCGCCAGCAACTGATGAACGCGATGATGGCAGCCTGCAAACGTCTGCATGACGCCCGCAAAGTGCACAGCATCCACGAACATCAGCATGTCGGCTTCCTTGGCCGTGGCGGCAATCGGCCGACTCCGAAAACCGTTGCTACGGCTCCCAGGACCGAAGTGCCGGCTGCGCAAGCACCGGCCGAGCCCAAGGCACCGACCTCCGGCTTGCCGCAATACATCGCCTCGCTCAAGAGCGCAGGCATCGATGGTGCCGAGCTCGCCGAACTGGTGGTTGCCTACAAGGCTTCGGCCAACAAGGCCGCAACCGCCTAAGCTTCACGCAAGATGAAGCACAACCCCTGTCAAACGTTTAATCGTTTCGGGGGTTTTTCTTTTGCCCAAAAACTGTAGCACTGCTCGCAAAAAAGTGAAAAGTACGCTATAATTCGCAAACAGTTTTCAAAAAATTGTTCACAACTATATATGCCCAGGTGGTGAAATTGGTAGACACGTTAGTCTTAGGAACTAATGCTTTCGAGCGTGCTGGTTCAAGTCCAGTCCTGGGCACATTATAAAATAGCTCTTAATTGAGCTATTTTTGATATTTTAATTTGGTATATGCTATATGCCTTAGTATGCTACACTAGAATAAATGAAACAAAAGAAAAAAGTTTCAACAGTCTGGTCCTCTGAACTTGCCTATATTATTGGGATTATTGCCACCGATGGAAATCTTTCTATAGACGGAAGACATATAGTGATCACATCAAAGGATGAAGAGCTGCTCCTGAAAATAAAGACATCCCTATTTCTTACTTGTATGATTGGAGAAAGAAATTCTAATACAGGAAAAATGTATTATGTTTTACAAATAGGAGATAAAAACTTTTATACATTTTTATTAGAACTTGGAATTTCTCCAGCTAAATCTAAAACAATACAAAAAGTTAAAATTCCAAAAAAATATTTTTTTCACTTTCTTAGAGGGTGCATTGATGGCGATGGTAATATTGATATTTTTTACCACAGAGAAAGCAACCACCCTCAGCTACGTATAAGATTAGCTTCAGCAAGTAAAGCGTTCTTAGAATGGATACATTCGGAAATAAAAAAAGAGTCGACGATACAAGGTGGCTGGATATACTCACAAAAAGAAAAGAGTTGGCATGTTCTCACTTACGGCAAAAAAGATAGTATAATTTTACTAAAAAAATCTTACGAAAATAGTACAATTTTTTTAGAAAGAAAATATAAACAAGCTAAACTTTTTATTTAAAACAAAACCACCCTTGTGTCGGGTGGTTGTGCATCAACTTTACTCAAGTGGAAATGTTCTTTCTGGATCAAGAAGCCACATCATCCACAAAAGAGGGTCTTGTGGTGGTGTGCCACTCTTCTTTGCGAGCAACGTACTCATGTTAAAAATATGCATTCGCAAAGCCTCATCAGAAAGTGAGTCGACGAAACGCAAGTGGAGCGACTCTAAATAATCTTCTGTGTAACCAAAATCAGAAGGAATAAGTCCGGCTTCCACAAAAGAAGTGAGCAGCCAACAAAACTCTCGACCATCAAATTCAGTAGTTCCAGCTTTTTCTAAGTGAGCAATTTGTGTTTGCACTTCACTTCGTGATGACATTTTCTTCTCCTTGTTTAAGGAAAAATCCACTTTCAAACTATCACAGCACAAAGAAAACAGCAACCGCTTGATGCAAGCGGTTGAAAATTTTTACTCACCCTGAGTAAGTAGATATGTTTCTTTGGTCCACCACCTCAGAAAATCTTCTCGATTAAACCTGCAAACAAAAACTATTCCGTCTCCGTCTGCTTCTCGAGAACTAAACTCCTTTTCACCTAAAGAAGGGAAGGAGAGGCAAAGTTTGCGAGCAACAGCAATTTGGTCTCTACGACGAACAGGCTCCCCTTCTCCAAGACCCGGATCCACTTTTACTTCGCAATATGAGGGCACATATCTTGAAGGCGGGCATGGGTACTTAGCTTTCGGAGGGATCTTCTTTATGGTCTCTTCGTTGATTTCAAAAGCGTTTGAGATACCCGAAAGAAAGAGAACGGTGAGTAAAAAGAGCTTTTTCATGGCAACCCCTTTTAAGTGAAGCTTCTACAGTAAGTGTAGACCTTACCGTAAAACAAACAACCTATTTATGTGTACAGTTGCACAAGCGCACCTTATGCCGTAGCATACATGTAATATGTTTACCGTTCTCCACTCAGATAAAAATCTTATTATTATAAATAAGCCTTCCGGTATCGTTGTGCATCCTTTTGATCATTCAGATGAAATAACACTTATCGATGAAATAGAAAAAAACTTCCCAGAGTGTTTTTCATTTGAAAATAAAAAAACACTTCAAGACGGAAGAGTGGTTAACCTAGGTGGCCTTGTTCATAAACTTGACCGAGATACTTCAGGGGTACTTGTTGTCACAAAAAATAAAACCACCTACGATGAACTTGCTTCACTTTTTACGTCACACAAAATAAAAAAAACATATGTAGCTCTTGTGGAAGGTGTTATTCAAGAAGAAAAAATAATAATCGATGCTCCACTTGGAAGAAACAAAAAAGAGTATAAAAATGTTGCATACCCGAAGAATCCTCGCGGAGAACTTCTCCCTGCTCTTACTGAACTTGTGGTAACACAAAGATATAAAGATATAACTCTTGTTACTCTTTCGCCACACACAGGACGCACCCATCAGCTTCGAGCTCATATGGCTCATATTAACCACCCAATAGTAGGTGACGTTGCATATGGTGCAACAAAAAAAGATGGGAGAATTATGTTACATGCTTCCCAAATTTCTTTTTCACTAAATGGAAAAAGTTACTCTTTTGAAGCGAGGGCACCTGAAGCATTCTACGGTAGTTAACTATGTGTATCTCTCATGTCGAGATAGTTAATATTCCAATCGCGTAGCTTTTTTGAACTCTTAATACATTTTTCAAAATCATTAAATGAGGCTGTGCTGAAAAGTTTAAACTCTTGGCGCGCACTATTATGAGTTATAACTAGTTCATACAATTCATTGTTTATATGTTTAAGTTTTACCGAAGAAGATTTTGCTCCGACACGAGCCTCTATTTTCCCTGGAGCAAGTTTAACTGGACCAAGCTCTCGTGCCTTTTTTAAAACATCTATAATAAGGTATGCTGGCTCAATAATTGTTGTATGAGTTCCTCGTAATTGAAAGTGAGGTTGTAGCATGAAATAGAAAAGGAAAGTGAACTACATACTACAATAATAGTATTTATTTTTTATCTGTCTTCTTAATTGTCATCCACGCCAACAATGTAGCAAAAATACCACCAAGAGTATCCATCAGCATATCTTTCTGAGCATCCCAAATATCTCCTTGTGATCCAAGAAATGCCAATCCAGCATCTCCCCCTTCTTTAACAGCATACCCCCACTCAATAAGCTCATATACCATCGCAACTGTAGCAATACAAAATACTGAAAATAAAAACGCCATCATTTTTGAAGAAACTTTTTTTGTTTTTATAACATATTCAAAAATTGGATATGCATAAAATCCTACGGTAAAATGGCCAACTCTATCAAACATATTTCTTTCGAAACCAAACATAGTATTAAACCACTCAAAAGGTGCTCGTTCGAAGGTGTAGTACGCTCCATATGTATGCCAAAACAAAAGAATACTCATAAGTGCGTAAGCTGTATTTGAAAAGCGGATACCTTTTATATATAGAACAACTAGCACAGCAAGAATACTCAAGATAGGTATCATTTCTGCGTACCACACATCTCGAGAGTAAGGGTTGACGCTAAAAAAGATACACCAAATCGCATATATAGCTAGTAAATAATGTGGAAAATATGTTTTTAAGAAATTCATATAAAAAGTCTATCATAACCAAAGTAAAGTAGTTTATTTACTACAAATGCTTGTCTAGAGCGGGACTCGTTCACAAAACTACCCCGCTTTGCTCGAAGTAGTTTCACGAACCCTATTCGAGTCCCAGCGCAAGTAAAGCAGTTTACTTGCGCTAAATGCTCGCAAAATAATAAATACCCATTCTGATTACAGAAAAGGTATTTATTATTTTGGTGCCCAGGGCGGGACTCGAACCCGCACGCGCGTTGGCGCCAGACATTTTAAGTGTCTTATGTCTACCATTCCATCACCCAGGCTTCAAAAACGTCCTGGGCGGGATTCGGTCACAAAATCAGCTCCTTTGTCGCAGATGATTTTCCGACCCGTATTCGAATCCCGACGTATATGAAGTAGTTCATATACTCCCGCAATATTGCTTTGCAATATCTGGAGACGCAGGTGGGATTCGAACCCACGAATGGCGGTTTTGCAAACCGCAGCGTTAGGCCACTTCGCCACTGCGTCATTCGTTTTAATTCTCAAAATCTTTAGAATTAAAAGTTTTTCTATTCTAGCATAAAAATGATAAAGAGACTAGAAATATTTTAGTAAGTATGGTATAATACTATCTGTCAAATTTATATATGCCCCTATAGCTCAGCTGGTAGAGCATCGGACTCTTAATCCGCAGGTCGTAGGTTCGAGCCCTACTGGGGGCACAAAATAAAATAAAAACTAAGTTCTGAAAGCTTAGTTTTAATTTTAGAAACTGAACTGCTTCAGTTTCGTGCTTTTATGCCAACTACAGCAATGTTTTAGAAAAGTGTATATTTCTAACTTTTCTAAAATGTGCAAGGCGAGGTCGCGAGTACTTATGAGCAACTCGCATACGCTATGATTAGCGCAATTAGTAACTTGTGATCACAAAATAATCCACTCCAGTTTCGTGCACATCACCGCACATCTATCTCTCTCGAATCTTTTTTGAAAAGTCTTGATGGTCGACATATGTAGCTGCCTTGTCATTTATTTTGTAAGTTTCACGAATTTTTTCATATGGAAGATCCGTATCTATAAGATATAAATCATATGCGAGCTTGTCCGAATATCCAGGCATAAGCACTTTATAGCTAATTGGTATATTAATATCTGATATCTCTTGCACATGACGAACAATGTTAGTGGTGCAAGTATTAAAGAGAGTATTATAAAACTCAGGTTCTTCATATAATGTATTTACTCTTTGCATCATACTAAGAAAAAGTTTTTTTGCGTGAAGACCGTCAATGCGCGTTGGATATATATATACATCGTCTTTTCTATAATTACTGCGAAGCTTCACCACACCCCTTTCATCTGCAACAACATACATAAGAGTATACTGATGCATAAGACCTTTCCACGGAGAAAATGACTGCCCGACTTTCTTTCGTATCTCTACTGACACGCTCACATAAGAGCCATCAACAAAGCCAAAGGAAAGAAACGTATGTGCGGCTCCGCTAAAGTCTCCAAATGGCTCTACTATGTAGTCAACGCTTGTAATTGCGTCAACATTAAATGTTTTTGTGTAATATGCAGGAGTATAATCAGCCGTACTTCTGTATGTAAAGTTTCTGATATTTTCTACAGTCACCAAATTATCTACGATTATCGCTTTTGGGAGAATTTTTTGGTCCAAAGTCCAGTTCTCATTATTACTTGGAGAAATAGAAAAGTATACGACTGTGATAATAAAAAGAAAGGAAACAAAGAGATATTTTTTCTTATGATTTTTACTATTCTTATATAGTATATGTAGTGTCATATGTAAAAAGTATATATCAAGAAAAGAAATAAGCATTTTTATAATAAAACACTATAATTAACATGTCCATGTTGCTTTTTATTTCTTTACGTGTCAGTATTTTTCTCAATTGTTCTTACACATTTGAAAGGACTTCATTATGTCAGTCTTTGCGATTGGTCGCTTGACCTCATTTTTACTGACGACACCCCTCCTGTTCATCTACCTAAAAACGTATAAACACTGGTTTGCTATCCATACGACATGGGAAAACTATCTCATGACTGGCGCCGTTATAAGCACACTCATGATGTTCTTGTGGAAAGTCGGATCTCATGAAGAAGCACACCTTGCTTTTTTTGAGACAAAAACTGGAAGAACCTACGGATCAGGTCTCTATCTTCTTCCAAATATTTTACCGTTTCTTCGGGAGTATGAACTCAACCTTGGTTGGTCACTTGAGATTCCTGAACGTTCACGTGAAGGAAGACGCGAACGTCAAGAAAATCGTTTCCACTATGATGACAGAGAGGTACGTAGAGAGGTACGCCTTAACACTGGATCCTTCCTTGCAATGAATGCAGACAAGTTGCTTGGAGGAATATTCAGATGGCTATTTACTTTCAGAGATGAGAATGGTTACTTTGAGTACTTCCGTGTTGGAAGAATGTTGATGTGTATTCTCATTGTTGCAGGACTTTTCGGGCGAGCTGTCGCACCCAAAGAGCCGTGGCTTACAGCCGAAAACGTGAGCAGTGCAGTAGTGGGTGCAGTCACGTCTGTCACTGAGCCTATTACTGAAGCTCTCGGCATTCAACCGTCAAGACGTGACGGTGCAACACTTTGGGTATATCTCGACAAAAAACAAAATGAGGCAAAAATATGGCTTCCTTTCCCTGAAGATTTCAGAGTGGGAGAAGGCAGGACCTTTTACTTCAATGAAATAGATGGGGTCAGATACCTAAAATATGCAAAAATCCATCAGTCGGTCCCGGCAGTTGCACCACAACAAGGTGATTGTTATCTTTTACCAAGAGGTCAACCTATCTTCTTTTTTCCGACAACACCCCCTGTGCACGTATCTGATGTCCACCCGCTCGTCACCTACAAAATTCGTGAAGATGCAGTGGCCTGGTACTACACACCAAACAAGCTTCTAGCAAAAGCTCTTCTTTCCAGAGAAATATATGAAAGGAAAGTACTCCGAAAGACAGCTTCCTGGGAAAACCTGTATGACAACTGGGGGTCTGTTGATAGAAGTCAGACAATCTACGCCGAAGGAGGAAGAAACGAGGATATCTTTGAAAAAACCTCTCCCGGCGGACTCATTTGCTTTTGAAACCCTTAATGCTTCACATCTAAAAACTGTGAAGCATTTTCTTTTTGAAAAAATAAAAAAGGTATACTTATATACGTGGAACCTTACACTCTCTATAAGCAAAAAGATTTTGCATCACACCCGCTTTTACAGCGCCTTCTTACTCTTCATGATATTCCTAAAGAAATCTATATTGAAGGAGAACTTCCTTCATTTTCTTGTGATGAATTTGGTTTTGCAACACCTCGTATCCTGACGGTAGTTGGGTCCCGCAAAGGAACAGAGTATGGTAAACGAGTCATTGAACATCTCATAAGTTCTCTTAAAGGAGAAGACGTTGTCATTCTTTCTGGTTTTGCTTATGGTACAGACACCCTCGCACATAAAGCTGCGCTTAAACACGGCATAAAAACATTTGTCGTTCCAGGGAGCGGACTTGATATAAAAGTTCTTTACCCTCGCACCAACTACAACTTACGAGAAGACATTCTTAAACGAAACGGGGTTTTCTTAAGTGAATACACACCTCTCACTTCCCCTCTACCTTGGACATTCCCAAAGAGAAATCGCATTATGGCAGCACTCTCTGATGCTGTCCTTGTTATAGAAGCAGGAGAAAAATCAGGAACACTTGTAACAGCACGTCAGGCTCTTGAACTTGGTAAAAATATTGGTGCGGTGCCTGGTGATATTTTTTCTGAAACCACGTACGGCACTCATGATCTTATTAAAAATGGAGCTTCCCCCATCACCACAAAAGAAGATCTTTTTGATCTTCTGCGGCTTCCATATAAAGGAGAAGTGAAGGTAATACGAACCCTCACAGTACATGAGGAAACTATATACACCTTATTAAGAGAGCCTCAACAAAAAGAACAACTCTTCACTCTTTCAAAACTTTCTTTTGGAGACTTTATGGTTGCGTTTTCTTCACTTGAAATTGATGGGTATATTTTTGATTCACTTGGCGAAGTGAGACGTTTAGTGTAAAGTAGGTAGAACATATTTATGAAACTCCTCATTGTAGAAAGCCCTTCAAAAGCAAAAACAATAGCAAAATATCTAAACGGCGAGTACGAAGTACGCGCCTCTGTTGGTCATATTAGAGACCTTCCGAAAAGTAATAAAAAGGCTGTAGATATTGAAGGCGGCTTTATTCCTCATTACGAAATGAGTCCTGGTAAAGAAAAGGTAGTAAGTGACATTAAAGCACTCGCAAAGAAAGCTAATGAAGTGATTCTTGCAACGGACCCCGACCGTGAAGGAGAAGCTATTGCATGGCACGTAAAAGAAGCCTGCAAGCTTGATCATGCCAAGCGTGTTACCTTTCACGAAATTACAGAAAGCGCTATCAAAGAAGCCCTCAAACACCCACGTGATATCGATATGAAAATGAAAGAGGCTCAAGAGGCTCGTCGAGTACTCGACCGTCTTGTGGGGTACGACCTTTCAGGAGTAATTTGGAAAAAGGTTCGTTATGGTCTTTCTGCTGGACGTGTACAGTCCCCTGCACTTCGCATTATTATGGAACGTGAAAGAGAAATTCGAGCATTTATTCCTGTTACCTACTTTGTTATTGCGGGAGAATTTAAAACAGAAGGAAAACTCAGTGAATCAAAAACATACTCACTCATCCTTGAATGTGTTGAACAACCAAAAGTAAAAGATGAAGCAGATAGAATTGTTCGTGAAGGTATTAAAGGTTCTTGGAATGTTATCAACATTGAAAGCACAGAAGCGAGCCGTTCCCCAAAAGCACCATTTACTACTTCTACTCTTCAGCAAGCAGCATCTTCGCGGCTCGGTTTTGCACCGTCTCGCACCATGGGTATTGCTCAAAAGCTCTACGAAAAAGGTCTTATCACCTATATGCGTACTGATAGCACCACTCTTTCAGGTCAGGCAATTGGAGAAATTACAGAGGTAATCAAAAAAGAGTTTGGTGAAGCGATGGTGTCTGTTCGCCAGTACAAAACAAAATCAAAAAATGCTCAAGAGGCTCACGAAGCAATTCGTCCGACCCATGCTACATCTCGTTATGGAGGAACAACAGATGATGAGAAGAAACTCTACTCACTTATCTGGAAAAGAACGGTCGCAAGCCAAATGCGGGATGCAAAAATTAAGCGCACAAAAGTAACTGCAAATATTATAGGATCATCTATTCCAGATTTTTCTGTGAATGGGTCTATTCTTATTTCTCCTGGATGGCTTCTAGTAGATGAAGATGCTCGTGGAGATGACGTAATTCTACCTAACTTAAAAGAAGGTGACGCACTTTCTCTTGTTGCATTGAACGCTATACAAAAAGAAACAGAACCACCTCATCGCTACACAGAAGCTGGACTCATTAAAGAGCTTGAAAAACGAGGCATTGGAAGACCTTCAACCTATGCCTCAATTCTTTCCACCATTGAAGCTCGTGGCTATGTAGAAAAAATAAATAAAGCACTTCACCCAACCGATACTGGCGAAGTAGTAATATCTTTCCTTGAAGATCACTTTGGTCAATACATTAGTGACACCTTTACTGCAGACATGGAAGATAAGCTTGACCTCATCTCAGAAGGTGAAGCAACGTATCTTAAAACACTTAGTGATTTTTACGGTCCATTTATTAAAGATGTAAAAGCAAAGGACGATCTTGAAAAAGCAACAAGTATGGGCGATGCTCCGAGCGATCTTCTCTGTCCACTTTGTAAGGCATCTATGGTGGTAAAGCTTGCAAAGAACGGTAAATTCTATTCATGTTCTCGCTATCCAGAGTGTGTTGGTGCACGTAAAATTGACGGAAGTGTTATGGAAGGACCAAAGAAGCTGAATAAAAAATGTCCAAAGTGTGAAAAAGGTGAACTCATGGAACGTGAAGGAAAGTACGGTAAATTTATTGCATGTGATAACTATCCTAAGTGTAAATACATTGAACAGGATGAAGAGCTTCGTAAAGCAAACTCTACTGGAGTTCATTGTAACAAGTGTAAAGATGGATACATGGAGGAACGTAAGGGGCGCTTTGGTATTTTCTATTCATGTTCAAACTACCCAGATTGTAAACATATTGTTAAAACACGTCCAACAGGAAATCGTTGTCTGTATGTAAAAGCTGACGGTACAAAATGTGATGAACTTATGGTAGAGGGAACAAAAACCATCCCAGAACGTTGTTCGGATAAACTATGTCCCAACCACAACCCTCACAAACTTAATCAAGATAAAAAATAATTAATACTAATTTACTAAGAATTCATTTCTTGACGACTTCATATAAAAACATTAGAGTATATTTCTTGTTCTTTAAAAAAGGAGACCAGAGTGAACAGCTCTCACAAAGAAACCTTCTTTACAAAAAACGTTCTGAAAGTAATGACCTCAATAGTTGCGGGACTTTTCTTTTTTATTTTTATTCAGCTTGTTGCTGGAATACTTGCATTTCAATTGCTTGGAAAACCACAAAATAGTGATGAGTTTAATACTTTCTATGTTATGTACATAGATCTAAGTTTTTACCTCTTCATTATTGCAAGTCTACTTTTGATTGCGTGTAAGAAACCATCAAAAAATAATAATGTACACAGAATCGAAACTATTATGCAAACCATCATTGCACTCTCACCATTTATTATAGGTTCTGTCATTATACTTATTTCCAACACAGAAGACTGGTATATGCTTGGAAGTATTACTTCCTCCATTTTTCTCTTCATGGTTTTACAAAAATAAACCACCCCCCCTTCTCCCTCTTTATATTTTTAAAGGGGGATGTTTGTTTTACCACTTGAAAGAAACATAAGCTCGCTGTATAGTAAAGCGTATGACTGTTATTACAGACACCAATCCAGCAAGAATTTTCGCTCTCCTTCCTGACATCACAGACCAAGATAAAGAGCTCATTAAGCGTGCATGTCTCTTTGCAGAAAAAGCTCATGAAGGTCAGCTTCGTAAATCAGGAGAACCGTACTACAACCATGTTTTTTCAACAGGTGTAAACTTAGCGAAATTAAAAATGGATGCAGACACAATCGCAGCAGGGATTATGCACGATGTGCTCGAAGACACCCCTGTTACAGAAAAAGAAATGACAGAAGCATTTGGTGAACACATTACCAAACTTGTAGAAGGTGTTACTAAGCTTGGAAAGCTTCGCTATTCAGGAGCAGAGCGTCACGTAGAATCACTTCGTAAATTTTTTATCGCGATGGCGGATGATATTCGTGTTGTAGTGATTAAATTGTGTGACCGTCTTCATAATATTGAGACACTTGAACATGTTTCTCCCGAAAAACAAAAACGTATCGCTCTTGAAACACTTGAGATTCATGCTCGTCTCGCTGACCGTCTTGGAATGGGGCGCCTAAAAGCCCAGCTTGAAGATGCTGCATTTCCATATGTTTACCCAGAGCAATATAAAAAGACGCTTCACATCTTCGATAGTATGCGACCTATTTCTGATGAGCAGCTTACAAAAGTGGTTGAAACCTTAAAAGAAGAGCTTTCTATTTTTGATGTGGAGATTGAACGCATTGATCATCGTATCAAACACCTCTACTCTCTTTACCAAAAGCTCAACCGTTACAAAATGGATGAATCTAAGGTGCACGATGTTGTTGCCCTTCGTATCATCGTTCCTGCTGTAAATGACTGTTACCAAGCTCTAGGGGTCATCCACGGCCTCTACAGACCTGTTCCAGGGCGTTTCAAGGATTATGTTGCTGTTCCAAAGCCAAACGGCTACAGATCACTTCACACCACCATTTTTTCTGGAGACGGAAATACGCTTGAGATTCAAATAAAAACTAAAGATATGCACGAAGAGGCTGAATACGGTATCGCAAGCCATCTTTCATACAAAGAACTTGGAAAAGGGAAAAGTAAGGAGGAAATTATCAAAAAAACTGGCTGGACAAAAGAACTTCTCGAATGGCAAAAAGAAATAAACCAGCACAAAGATTTTATGAAACATTTGCGGGAAGATTTTTTTGAACACCGTGTGTTTGTGATGACACCAAAAGGTGATGTTATTGATCTTCCAGAAGGGTCCACAACCATCGACTTTGCTTATGCTGTTCACTCAGATATTGGTGACCATGTTGCAAGCGCGAAAGTGAATGGAAAGATGGTGCCACTTGACACCAAGCTTAACAGTCGTGATGTAGTAGAGATTGAAGTAAAAGAATCATCTTCTCCAAAACGTAAATGGATAGACATGGCAAAAACAACGCTTGCAAAACGTAAAATAAAAGCTTATATCAAAGAACACGGTAGCGCACTTGATAAGCTCCTTACTCGATAAAAAAACAAGACCGACATGGTCTTGTTTTTATATTTCTCTTCAGTTTTAGAGTGCAAAATTTCTTACATTGTAGAGATCGTCATTTTGCTCATCTTGTTTCACTTCATCTAATGATCGATCATCTTCTGCAGCAGCAACGTGCACAGCCACTTCTTCTATCTGATCTAGTTCGATCGCTTCACTTGTTGTCACAATAGGAGCATCATGTACAGCTTCTACAATAGAGAGGTCAGCTAGGTGTACCGTTTCCACCTGATTAAGATGAGTAATCTCAGTAATTGGCTCAATATGCCGTGGTGTAGGAGAAACTGACTGAAGTGTTTCCATGTCTTCTTCACGAAGCTTATCAAACATTCCTTTATGAGTTTTCTCTTCTCCAGCTTTACGAATTGCAAGCGAAAGCGCAAGAAGTTCTTCATGAGAGAAATAATCAATAGAAATACGTCCACCTCGCTCACGTGGCTCGATCTGTACACGGGTACCAAGTGTCTCCGCGAGACGCTCTTCCATATCCACCACTTCTGGTGTCATAAAGAGATCCTTTTTGCGAACCTTTTCATAGGCAATACGACGCGCAATTTGTTCTGCTTCACGCACTGTCATTTTACGCACCATCATTTCTTTAAAGAGTGTCATCTGTTCTGCCGGACGATCAATAAGCATAAGAAGAGGTCTTGTGTGCCCTTCACTTATCTTCCCTTTTGAAAGAGCATCAAGAATATCTTGAGGGAGCATGAGAATACGCACTGTGTTTGAAACATACTCTCTACTCTTCCCCATCTTACGCCCCACCTCCGCCCATGTGAGCTTAAACTCATCAGCAAGTCTCTGAAATGATTGTGCACGCTCAACAGCATTAAGGTCTTCACGTTGAAGGTTTTCAATGATCGCAAGTTCAAGCTTTGCTCTACTATCATCTCCTGTACGCACCACTACTGGTACCTGCTGAATACCAGCAAGCTTTGAAGCACGCAAACGTCTTTCTCCTGCGATAAGTTCGTACTCTACGAGCACTCCCCCGTCTTCAAGATGTGTTTCTTTTCTTGAAACCACAAGTGGCTGAAGTACACCGTACTGACGAATACTTGCAGCAAGCTCATTAAGCCTATCCTCATCAAACTCACGTCGTGGCTGATAAGGGTTTGGCACTATTTTATCTATCTCTATCCAAAAAATTGATGAATCTATTTGTCCCATATCTGTAATTATTTAAAAAGTATACCACGCTCAAAAACATACCCTGTGACTAAGGAAAAAAGTTTACAACGGAGGAAAATTTGTGTACTATGTACTTCTTCTTAAGCGTCTTTACTCTTTTAGAAAACGGAGGTTCTTTCATGGAAATACAAATAACAGAACCTGAAGCAAAGATTCTTCTTGCGGTGAGCAGTGTTTCGGGAGGTATCACAATAAAAAATATCCCTTTACAGCTTAGAGTTCTTTTAAATAAAGGAGTTGATGAACATGTTGCTGTAGAATTACTAACAAGACTTAGCGAAAAGAAATTCGTTGAAAGCTTTGAAGTGGTAAGTGTTCCTGCTTGGAAAGTAACTGAGGCTGGGACTCATATTTTAAAAGAAACAAAAGAAGTATTTCCACACTGGTTCAACAAAAGTACACGACCAGATCAACGACTAAGAGCGTAGATCTGATGTCGAAATTACAGCGCATTGTTTTTGCAATGTGCTGTTACTGTATTTGAAATAAAACCACTCTCATGATAGTGTAAAAGCTCGACAATGTTGTCGTACCAGATTGGAGCCAGAACATGAATGTAATTCCTCCGCTGAAGAAGTCCAGGTTGCGTATCTTGGCCATTCTGAAAGAAGGTCAGAACGATGGCGGCATGAAGCTTGAAGAGGTCCCTCCTCTCCTCCTTCAGCAGTTCAACAAAACAGCCACCTCTTCGGTTGTCCTTGCCTGCATTCACGATCTGAAGCACATGGGTCTCGTTTCTAAGAACGGTGAGAAGTACACCCTCACTGCTCGCGGCCTTGCCCATGTGACCTTTCTCCAAGAAAACCAACCTGATCTTTTCCGAAAAACGTTGTCGCCAGAACATCCCATGCACGTATAAACAACTCAAGAAGCGCACCACGGTGCGCTTTTGTTTTTCTTTACATACGTTGGGTATTTTATGTTCATGTGCGTCACAAGCATGGCTTTCAGAACTTTATAAGTACTCGCCTTATGTTAAAGAGTGTATAAAAAGTCTTGAGGAAATTGTAAAAGTATAGAAAAAGAAAACCACCCTAACAGGTGCCAAGGTGGCTTCCTTTGTCAGGATGGTTGTGGGTTAGACGACAAACGAGATGTAGATACTCATCTCCGTTCGCGCACCCTTGCTTCCAATCACCTTCTCACCCGCCTTGTCGTAGAGCACCCAGTCACTGGTCTTCACCGTGACGGAGACGTTCTTGACCTTGCGTCGGCCAATGATGGCCTTGCAGGAGGCAATGATGGCATCAGGGCTGAGCAGGGTACCAGCGCCTTCCTTGTGGTATTTCTTGTTGTTCGGGACACAGCCTGTTGCGTTGATGAAACAGTTGTAGATATCACCTTCTGCCATCTTGCTGCCAGAGGAAAATGTTATCTCCTCGAAGAAGCCGTTAGTGGCGATGTTGTTGAAAGCGACCAAGAATTCTGGGGCTTGAGCGAACGGGTCTGCCTTTTTCATTGGTAATCCTCTCAGGTTATGGAATAGAACAATACAATAGTATTATATCATATAATACTCGTTTGTCAATAAAGTTCTAAAAATCTTTCACCTATCGTAATTCAGCACTGAAAACACCTTATAAAATAAAGTATTCATTACATGTGCCAGAGGTGGGACTCGGTCACAAATCTGCCTCGTCGTAAACTCCTCGAAGCAGATTCGCGACCCCTATCGAGTCCCACACGAAAGTGAAGCAGTTCACTTTCTCTCCATCACAACTAAAAAGCGGACACTTTCGTGTCTCGCTTTTTATGTTGTGCCGGAGGAGAGACTCGAACTCTCACATCTTGCGATATTCGATTTTGAGTCGAACGCGTCTACCATTCCGCCACTCCGGCATTTTATTTACTTTTTTAAAGTAGTACGAAGTATACACTAAAATAAAACACTTTACAAAAGCAAAAAAGAGTAGTAGTATAAAAACCTGTCGATGAATTGTCTCCGACAGAAAACCACAGGAGCTCTTTCCGATGCCTGACAAAAAGTGTGTGAAGCGCTTTCATGGCGCAATAACCCATGTCACCCCGGCCGCTCAGCTGAGCGAAAGCCAGCTGGCCAAGCTGCGCCGTCATCTGAACGTGGGCGACCATGTTTCGAAGGCGGACTTCATTGCCACCAAGTTCCCGATCTACATCTGCGACGCCACCAAGCAACCTGAACTCTGTTCGGAACAAGGCCGAGTCCGCGTCAACATCAAGAAAGGTGGTCGGGTTACACCGATCTGGGTGGCAGCACGGTTCCTGGACCCTGTCCTCAAGACGACGGAAGCCGTCAATCAACCACAAGAAAAGCTGGCCGCCTAAAACCGGCACAGCTCAAATAACAAAGGACCTCGCTTGCGAAGTCCTTTTTTTCTTTTCATTTAAAAAACCTATTTCTTAAAAAGAATACTCCTGCACATAATCGATAATATCCGCAGAATCATTTAACTTAACATTTGCAGTAGTGTCTAAAAGAAATGGCATCGTATGAGCACCATGCCCCTTCACTTCTTCTAAATAGTCTTCGTTTTCAATATTACGCTCTTCGTAAGTAATATTATTTTCTAAAAAAGACTGTTTCACTTTTTGACAATACTGGCAATTATTTTTTGTATAAAGAATTAACATACAAGTTATTGGTAATTGGTTATTAGTAATGAGTTACCTTAAAGTATAACAAATCTATTTCTTTGTACTGTAACTAATTACCAATTACAAATAACTAATTACAAAAAAATTAAAGCTATTAACTATTAACTATATCTAGTGTAGTATGTACAACAATAGCTATGGATGCAGAGAAAAAAGTACTAGTTGTTGTTGGACCTACCGCAAGCGGTAAAAGTGATTTTGCAGTTCTCCTTGCTCAGCGTACAAATGGAGAAATTATTTCTGCTGACTCGCGACAGGTATTTAAAGGCCTTGATATAGGAACTGGAAAAATAACAAAAGAAGAAATGCAAGACATTCCTCACTATATGCTCTCAGTGTATGACCTCTCATCTGAAGTAGGTGTCGCACGATATCAAGAGGATGCAACACTTATTCTCAATGATATTTTAGAGCGTGGTAAAACCCCTATTATTTGTGGAGGTACAGGCCAGTATATTGATGCGCTTATCTATGACACCATCCTCCCAAAAGTTCCCCCTAATCATGAGTTTCGTTATAGCTTAGAAACACTTTCAAATGATGAGCTTTTTTCGCTTCTCTTTGCAAAAGATCCGTGCCGCGCAGAAGCAATAGATAAACATAACCGCGTACGTCTTATACGTGCACTTGAAGTAGTAGAAGTTCTTGGTGAAGTACCTAAGCAACATCAACCCAAGTTTATCTGGCCTACAGAAATATTTCTTATGGATGTAGACAGATCTACCCTCAGAGCAAAGATTACAAAACGTTTAGAAAAAAGAATGGATACTGGTATGCTTACAGAAGGAAAAGAAATCTTTGATAAAGGGTATAGTGGTGCGGAACTTAAAAGGTTTGGGCTTGAGTATGAGGCTATGGGTAAATATTTTGAAGGAGAGCTTGATCTTCATCAAATGAAAGAGTACCTCATTACAAAAATAATGCAGTACGCAAAACGACAACAGACATGGAATAAAAAGTATATAGAAATTGCCACCCTTATCCCTGTAAAAGAATAGTAAAAAGGCCAAGGTATTTCTACCTTGACCTTTATGATGTGCAGACCTTCGCGGTCTACACATAGAGACGATCATTTTCCATGAGCGCATGCCTGCGGATTCGCGCATGTTCAAGCGACCCGGTGAAAGCTTCGAGTTGGCACAGAATCGTCTCATCCCATTCACCAGCATGAAAGTACGCAAGCCTGCGAACCTTCTGCTTGAGATCTTCGACAAATCGAGCTGAGTGCCGAGGATTCTCTGCATACCACTTACAAGCGAGTGCTATTGTTTTATCACTCACTGAAGTACCTCGGCCATACCTATAATTGAGTGAACGAAAAATAGATTGTGCCCAAGAATACCACTTTGCTCTGGTGAAGATGGTGCCAAGCACATCAGCATCAGTGGGAGAAAAATATTCCCAGACAGTTTTTCCGTCCAAAACTTTAAAAAAAAGTTTCACGATGGTTGCAAGGAAAGCAAATGCGAGCGCACCACCACCACCAACTGCAATGAGGAGATATTTCTTGAGCCCCTTCTTCTCATTCACGGCGTAGCCACAGGCAGAGTAGAAGGAGCTTGCACAAGCAACAAGTCCTGTTGCCAGCCGAAAGCGAAGCGTGTCAAAAACAAGCATGAGAAGCGCAAGCAGAAACACCTGCGGATAGCGACTTGCCCACGTCATGATGTAAAGAACAGAACGACCTTGAAATTGTTCACTTTTATTCACAGAATGTCTCCTGTATGAGAACTGAAAACAAGAAAATACTATATAACAATATACAATATATTATATAAAAAGTCAATAAATGCGCTATGGTTCACTACCTTGAGAACACCCTGCTTAAAAATAGGATATTCTCAACATATGTACTCAACTAACAAACATTTACCAAGAATTAGACGAGACGTGGCAATCTTCGCTAAGAAGTACGGAATACGTAAAGCAAGTAGACATTATGGGTACGCAGTAAGTGCTATTCATAAGTGGACTAGGGTATTAGATAAAATGGGACACCATCCAATACCAACGAAGAGTTCACGACCTCACAGTCATCCACATACCACAGACGAATCAATTGTTAAGAAAATAGTTGATAAGCGAATAGAAGTCAGACGAAGCGCTGAGGTAGTACATGAACATCTAAGACGTGAAGGAACAGCGGTATCTCTAGCTACAGTAAAGAGAACGCTTGATCGCAAGAACCTGCTCAACAAACGTAGTCCATGGAAAAGATATCATCCACCAGTAGAGAGACCATACCCCACAAAAGCTGGTGATTTGGTCGAAATTGACACCATACACACAATGCAAAGCAAGAAGGTGCGAATGTATACCTTTGTACTCATTGACGTATATTCTAGGTGGATATATGCAAAGAGTTATCAGAGAATTAACGCAAAGACATCGCTTAGATTTGTTGCACAAGCACAGAAAGCATCAACATTCCATTTCAATATGATTCAAACAGATCATGGGCCTGAATTTGGAAGTTGGTTTGTATCTCAAGTAAAGAAGAAACATAGATATACACGTATTGGTAAACCCAATGATAACTCACATATTGAACGAGTTAATAGAACAATACAGGAGGAGTGTTTAGATAGACTAATTCCCACACCTCGTATATTTAACAAATCTCTTAAAGAGTATCTTCACTACTATAATACTCAGAGATTACACTTTGGAATTCAATTACAAACACCACAGGAGATGCTTAGGTGTTCTCAAGGTATTGATTAGAATACG
>JACCDT011217669.1_pt1 | contig 23882 bp, 29 predicted proteins | sample 7446291 | NCBI WGS metagenome assembly JACCDT01 (sample SAMN15323446, study PRJNA562643) | freshwater metagenome | isolation source: river surface water | place: USA:Blue River Watershed | collected 2017-08-17 | reverse complement strand
TCAATAAAATTTGGGTTGGACCAAAAGTTGAAAATTATTTTGATATTGAAAGTATTTATAATAAAATCCAAAATTATTCCGAGCCAACTCAAATGCAATACATTGATATCCATACTTGGCTTCGTGGTGACATTTTAGCCAAAGCTGACAAAATGACCATGGCACATTCATTAGAACTTCGGGTTCCATTTCTTGATATAAGGGTATCTACCTACAGCTCTAAATTGCCCGACAAGCTTAAGTTTGCTCATAGTACGACTAAATATGCGCTTAGAGAGGCATTTAAAGGCCTTATACCAAACAAGGTGAATAAAGCCCGTAAATTAGGGTTTCCAACAGCACTAAGGAATTGGATGAAAGAAGATATGGATAAGTTTAGTAATTTATTAATGGATAATAAATTTATAGAAGAATATTTACCAAAATCAGAAATTGAAAAATTAATCAATGATCATAATAATGGAATAGCAGATAGATCAAGGAAACTATTTGCAATATATATGCTGGTATTATGGCACCAGACATTCTTTAGTTAAAGATTTAAAAGCTTTATTATATATTAGTATTATATATATGTCGCAAAATCTATGTTGTGCGACACAGTGAAGTAAAAAATAATAAGCCATATAACTGGTCTTACTATCTCTTCCCTAATGCTATCGCTACCAACTTCATTATCATTTATTAACCCAATCAGTTTTTAGATTAATAAGTGAATGAAGCTTGTAAATTTCATAAGATCTAAGTGCTTGATAATATTATATAACCACATAATATTCTTTGCAAGTATTTTAAGAAGGCAAGTACTTCCCTGACACGGATATCTGACTTTGACGGTTTAACGAAAGATAACTAAATGATGAAGCCGGATTTACATGGCCTAAGATTGCTTGCACATCTCTAACATTACCACTCTGGTTTAAAACCTGATGGGCTTTACCATGCCTAAAACTATGCGGTGTTATATTCTCTTGAATATTTGCTCGCATGCAAATTTCCTTTATCCATCGTTGAACGGTTCTAGTCGTTATCCTGTTCCCTTTTGATTTCCTATTTACAAATAAGGCGTCTGTTTGATTTACATCCAAACATAACCTTAATCCTAAATAAAGATTCATCAAGCGGTTTGTTTCCTTTCCCCATACAACCGTGTTGTATCGCAAACTTTTGCGACGTCGAATGGTTGCACAGCGCAAGCCTGGCGTATCTGTTTCTTCAAGATTTGAAATATCCAAATCACAAAGTTCAGATACACGCATACCAGTATCGTATAGAATATGAACCATCAACTTTATGATTAGGTCTTCATAAAATTGTTCATTCAATTCATTGTCCATTCTTTTTAAAAGACTTGAAGTCATTATATCTTTATCCGGTTGAACGTATTTTAGTGACCGGATTTGTTTTGGATTTAGGCATTCAATATTACAATCCGAGATATACTCGAAAAAGTTTTTTATGATACGGCATGAATAAGCGATGGTGCCTTTGCTATAGTTTTCAATTGATTCCATACCTTGATGGTATGCGATTATCATTTGAATTGTAATGTCTGATACAGAGGTGTCTTTTCCAAAGATACCAAGTACAAATAATACCTATTATTGCTAATACTGCTCCAATTGCAGCAGGTATTAACTGATGTTCTCTGATAAATGTCCAAAATTCTACCTTCTTCTCTTTCGGTGATACTTCAGATTTTTTATCTAATTCATTTGATTTAGGTTGATTTGGCTTTTGATTTTTAGGCATTTGGTCTGTACAAATATAAAAAAGGGAGTGAAATCTCCCTTAATTTATTTTTTGATGTGTTAATTATGGAATATATCCGTCAATAACTTCAATCTTAGAAGTATCAATAAATGTTGATAAATCTAAAGCAAAAGCATCTATTGCATACCATTGACTAGTGCCTAATTCTGATTTAAATCTAACCAAGCCAGTATACTTTCCTGGTAACAAAACACCGGATAAATTAACATTAACTTCGCGATACTCAAAGCTTTCAAAAAACGGCTTTATAATTGAATCGGCATTTAGGTTTTTTACTGTTTCATAGGTTCGAATTCTAATTTTTCGTGGAATCGATAGTGGTAGATGTTCTACGATGTCTTGTTTGCATTTGTGTACTCCTATAAAATACCCCGACGTTATAGCCGTAATAACTGTCAGCAAAACTAAAAATTTTGATAAATTGCTCTTTTTCATTTTATTGTTTTTATTTACACTACGCTCTATATCTTTCATTGTCAAGTGTTTAAAACGCCCCAACGCGCAGTTGGCAAGATAACATGACCCTCGGTCGACTGTAATTCTTACAGACCAATGGTCATGTGATCTTGCGAAGGGAGACCCTTTCGATTCCCCTTTTTTATAAATTGGGTAAAGGTGGTTCATCCCCGTCGGGAATGTCTTGTTCGGTTTCGATTTCCTTTTTAGTTTCCATCTGTTGACGTAACTCACTTATTTCCTTCAATGCCTGTTCTTCTTGAGTTAGATCATTTGGCAAAGAATTCATTTTGTCCAAGCTAACCCCCAAAGTGTTAAACCGGTAATTTTTATCATCAAGCGTAATTCCATAAATCTTGCCTCCTCTTTCATAATGGTGGTAGCCTTGCTCTCGTAGCTTTTCAAGGAAATTTTCTTGTGTGCTTGAAGTGTTGAGAATCTCATTAATTTTTAGAGCTAGCTCAGATTTTTTATAGGATTTAGAGTTTTTAATTTTAGCACCATATTCATTTGGTGTAAGATATTCTTTTCCAGATCCATGGTTTGGTAATGAATTTTTGAGTTCGGGATATTTCTCTATTTGGTAGTTCTGAAGTTGAACTTTCAAGTCTTTCAGTTTGTCTTTTGGCAAGCGAAAAGCCTTTCCAGTTTTGAATTTAAGTCCTGAAATTAGGCAATGTATATGAAGATGATCTCGGTCATTGTGCTGGGCAGTTAGATACATCCCATCCTTTCCTCTTAATTCAATAAATTTTTGAGTCAGATCTTTTAATATCTCCGGTGTTAAGTTTTGTGAATCAAGATTATTAAATGATAGGATAGCGTGTTGGAAGTATATTTGACCTTTTCGAGGGTTTTTTCGAAAGGCTTCGTTTTGACAGAGCTCTTTTACCCATTCATTTTTATTGGTTCCTCGGAAATTATGAAGTAGCGGTTCAGGGGTTTTGTCATCTCCACCTTTTCCTTCTTTGAGTAAATAGTCTATCAATCCCCCGTAAGAAGGACTATGGCGAGACAATAACTTAATAATCATAACCTAAGTATGCCATCAATAATTTCTCAGTTTCTTGAAGCAGGTCGTCGGCTTCTTTAACTTCTGGGTCGTAAAATGGGTTACCTTTTTTGTTAGAGATTTTTATACCGGCCATACTTAATTTCTGTAAAATGGTTAATAGTTTATCCTGATTTGGAATTAGGGTTTTGTTTGAGGCAAGACTAAGCGCAGACTGTCGAACAAAGTTTGTACTTGTAAGGCCTCTAACTTTGGCAGCTTTTGAGATGGATTCGATTTCTTTTTTTGTGAAGTTTGGTCTAAGTTCTGGTTTAATCTTTAGGCGAGCTTGTTTCCATTTCCGTTTGTACTCTGCCCGATATTGATGTTTAGCATTTTTAATTTCGATATCCGAACCACCAAGAACCCCCTTCAACTGAAGGAATTTAAAGAGTTCTGTGCTTCGGATTTTTTTCATTGAGTGTTGTAAAAATTAAAAATCTGGCATATCCAGTTCATGTTCTTGCGATAACTGAGCATCTCTTATTTCGTTCAATTCATCCATTGTCTCTTCAATTTCTGATTCAGTATATTCAGATTTGGAATCTTCAAACCATTGATCTTCTATTTCATTAGTGGGTTGTTGGTCTTCTTGTTGAATAGATTCACTCAGACTACCAACTTGATAGGACAGTTCAAGGTCATTCCATTTTTCATGAAGGGTTGCTTCCCGCTCAGATAATTCATCAAGTCGTGACCGTTCAATGTCACTAGCTATTCCAGTTTCTGAGTTGGTTATGGATTGAATAATATCATTACGTTCAACTTCAATTTTTGATAGTTCAGATTCGGTCTCTTTAACTTTCATATTAAAAAGTTCAAAGGATGCTCTAACTAGAACATCATCTTTGTTGATATTTGATTTCGTTGTTTTCATTTTGAATATTTAAAAGGTGGAATTATTTGATTTTATTTGGTAATGGTATTAATGGAAGTTCTTCAAAGGGTATTTGGCTCTGCCTTTCTGGTAATGCGTATTTTGATAAGTTTTTATACTTATAGGATTTAAAATAAGGTTTCATCTTGGTAAATACTGCGCGATTAGAACCAGCAACAATTAAAGCTGTATTCGGTTCCATTGCCCGAATCTCATCTATGGTCATAAGAGGTCTAGTTCTTCGATTGCCTTTCTCATCTTCAAATTCAAAAGATCCAAGTAATTTTTCTAATTCCTGGGCGGTATTGAGGGGTTGTCCTGGGAAATATATTTTAGCAAATGAATTAGTCCGAATTGCTTCTGCCTCTTGACTTCCGTAAATATGGAACTGATTAAAGTCTTGCGCAATATTCATTATTCCAGCCTTGTACTTTCTGAGGTTGCTTAAAGCAATTTGCATTGATGGTAAATAAAGCGAGGATGACTCGTCAATAATGAAGAAGATATTTTTATCCTCTTTACTTGGTAGTTTATCCATTATACTTGAAAAAAACTGCTCAAAAAATACAGATGAAAGCGCTGAATAGTATTTGATATCTCCGGTTTTGTTGTTAATAAAAAGGGCAGTTTTTTCTTTCCGAAAAGAGTCAAAATCAATACTATCGTAAGCCGTTACTGTCTGAACCAAAGGGTCCGTAAAAATGGATAAAGCGGCTCTTGCACTACTTATAATACTGGTATACAGCTTCTTATCTAATATTAGAAAGTTTTTATACTCCGATAAAATTGATTCATCTCTACATTCCGCAACTAAAATATCCATTGCTTCCGGTTTGGTTGTCATATTGTCCAGAACCCTCTTTACATTAGCTAAATTTTGATACCAGTGGCTTTTGTGTTGCAACACTCGCATAATCAAATAAATAAGTAATGATGCTTGTGTTTGCCAAAACGGATCCTTGTTATTTTCACCCATTGAATTTCGTACCAATAGCGATGCTAATTTTTGTGTTTCAGAGGCACTATTTTTTAGGCGATACATCGGATTAAAGCCATCTGAAATATTAGGATTTGAATAATTTACTACTTTTATTGAATAGCCTAAGTATTCTAGGTAGCCAGATACATTATTATACAATTCGGACGATGGGTCATGGACAGTAATGCTATGTCCATGTTTGGCTAAATTATAAATCGTTGGTATACAGACTGATACTGTTTTGCCGGAGCCACTTCCTCCGAGGACAAGACAAGATGTATGGCTAGCCTTAATTCCAATATGTTTAGTTCCATTTAAACAAAACCCTTTATTCCAACTGGAAAGCAATTTGCTTACCTTCATAAACCCTGCATCAAGTTTGGTTTTTTTATCCGGTGCGACATTAAAAATAACCTTGAATATCTCCGTTATTAATTCGAAGATTAATTTGAATAGACTTTCGATTATATCTAACATATGTTTATTTGGTTAGTGTTTATTATGTTTGTGTTCCGCCACCTCTATAATCTTTTCGAGTATTGCGACAATTAATTTACCGATGAATACCAATACTAAAACACATATTCTAAATATGACTTTCACGATAAATTTTATTGCCCCCAATAGAAAGTTGCCGATACCACCGCTATGTTGTTTGTGAGCCATTTATAATTATTCTATTATTCGATTGTTTAAGATAAAACGGGGAATGAATTCCAATCCCCGTTTTAATTCTGATACTTCTGTAGTTACATTTTCGCTTTTCAAGCCGAAATTGTCAAGATTCATTACCGATTTTACAAACCCCGCCTGCCTCGCTAATTATCTTGATATAAATGTCCAAGATTGCTTTGTACGTATCGTTCTGATAGAAATCTTTTGGCTGAAAAAGGAAATAAACTTCAATGCCTTTTAAATCCATTAATTTCAATTGTCTAATAAGTAATTTCTCCACTTCACATGGGCTGTTCATTAGTAGGCTATAGTGTCTCGGATTATAGAAATTAAGTTCCTTTGAATTCTCCATAAGATCTGAGTTTACCAACAAGGTACGCTGTTTGGCTTTTGAACCTGATAACTTATTAAGTTCCTTGGCGATTACCCGATAAATTATTGAGTGATCCTTAGGAGTTGCGGTGGAGGAAACTTTTAAATATCCGGCCTGAGCATGTTTTAAAAACTTCTTTTTTCGGAAAAACCGATCTTCAATGGTTTCGTCGATACTATAATCCTTGGGGCTTAAACTTAGCTCGAAAGAATTTCCGAAATCAATATCCCCTATCATTTTAGTTTTAAAGACCAACCCAAAATCATTGTCGGTTAAATTCAAAAAGGGTTTGATTTCTTTGAATGATGGTTTATGGATGGTAGTATCTGTGCCATCAATGACACAGACGACTTCCTTTTCGATAATTCCTTTGTTTTCTGAACATCCAATTAGAATTAGAATGAGTGATGTAAATATTAGTGTCTTCATAATTATTTAAGTTTAGATGCGTTAGCGTTATCCATTTGAAATTCCAGATCTTCCTTGATATTAGGTACAATTGTATCCATGTCATAAGTTACCTTTTCGTTAAAGCAGTCGGGGTAAACACCATCAACACGTGATGAATAGTTAACCTCCTTGTACTCCTCGCAAAGGAATTCTAGATAGCCTACAACCTCCTTAATTGCCTGCTTACGTATATTTAAGAGAGAAATGGCTGCATGCTCTTCTTTGGCTATTTTTTCGTTTTCTGCGTCAATTTCAGCTTGTAGAAGTAAGATTTCCTTTTGAATTTTTAATGCCTTCCTTCGGTTAAATCTTTGGATCAGGGCTTGCCTAACTTCTTGAATAGATGGCGATAGTTGAGAAACCCAAACCCCACCGATGAAAAACACCCAGCCTATTCCTGTAAGGACTAAAGCTTCAGTAAAGTTGATAGCAAAAAAGCTTGGGATTGGTTCTTCGTTTAAAATAGCTCGTGAACAAGCTTTCTCTAAAACACGTAAATGGGCGATGCTATAGAATACAAAGGTGCAGGCTATGATAATAAAGAAAAGTTTGATACCTTTTTTTGTAATCGCTTGATCTTTGATGAACTTAGAAAATTTCTCGGCTCCGATTATCCAAAGTATTGCGAATACAATACAAATAGTCCAGGTGGAAACTTTGTTACCTGTTAGATAATAGAACGGTTTGTAAGACAGAAAGGTCTCTGCTGTGCTTAGTAGTACAAGAATAAGTAAAGCGATTATGGAACCGGCTCTAACTAATTTGTGTTCGGCGTGATTGGCATCAGGATTGAGCGAAACAGATTTTGATTCCAACTCCTCCTTTTTTCCATTAGCTTTAAAGACCATCTCATCGCGTTTATCGCGTAATTGTTTGATCTTGAATAAAACAGGAGTGATTTTTAAGATTCGATCTATGTCTCGAAGACATTCCTGAGCTTTTTCCTTAAAGTAACCAATGTACCGTTTAAAATCATCACCGATAGCTTTCGGTAATTTCTTTCCGGCGTTGGTTTTCGCCTTTAGTTGCACTTCTGATGAAGTTTGTTTTTTCCATGATGCGAGGTAGTTGTCAATTCCTTCATGGTGATAGTTTGTGTAGACGATTGTGTTTTTGTTTTCCATGTTTTTACGTTTTGAGTTTTAATTGAGATTTGTTAGTTTGGGTTTAAATCAATTTTGCTTTAGAAAATACAAATTGGTTACCTAATTTTAAATAAAATACATATTACTCATAATCAATACATTAAAAAATGGCAATGTGAAATTTATTCTTTATTTGTATTCATTTATTGACTTTTATTATCATTATTTGACAAATAATATCAAATATGCTACAATTGAACAAAGAGTTAGTTCTTCGACTATTACAATGATTGGTGGCCCTTTTTGTTTAACCCAACCATATTTATATGGCAAATCTTAAAGGCCTCTACATCAACATTGATGTCAAAAGGGCGTTGGTGGCCCTCCTTATCTTACATCCAGTCTTAGGCGTGAGGCATGGTGAATTCTGAGGCTTCTACATCAACAAATTCTTTACCCTCAATTAAAATTGAGGGTTTTTATTTTTTCGTAATTCTAATAAGCATTTCACTGTATATAATTGATTTACAATTAATTAATCTTGACATTTAAATAACTTTATGCTATACTTTATGCAAGGCTCCTACGAAGATGTTCTTTATGATTGTATGTATACCAGTACCCGATGAACCTGGTACCTCTGATTGGTGAATCGCGATCATTAATCAGGTTAGAGGCAATTGCTACTTACACTGTTGAAAAATCTTCGGCCTCCTCACATATGAGGGGGTTTTTTATTTACTTTTTGCAAAAAGGTTATCCTTATTCAATATTTAAGTTTGTTTCCCATTTCAAACCATACAAGGTACTTTTTTGATTTTAACAAGTACGATATCTAAAATATGATTCTGATTTGGAAATGCTCGTATTCATTATCTGCTTGTAATTATCAAAATTTGATAATAGATTTGATTTTTCTAATTTTAAATATGCCGAAAATTCTCATTTCGTGGTTAGCAGCAACTAATGATTTTGAAAATAATCGCATTAATACTAATGGTCCAACATATAGTTTTCATCAGCACTTTTTTAAAGGTTATGACAAACACATTCTTCTATCAACTGAGTCAAGTAGTCAGGAATACACCAAAGGACTAACTTTGTTTTCAACATTAAAAAAATCATTTCCACTCCATCAAATTGAATTGCGTTATATGGCCTTAGCGCCACAAGATGTCATAAACTTTAACTTAATACATGCTGCTCTTTACCCTTTGATTCTGGAATTTAAACAATTTAACATTGATTTTTTTGTGTCCCCAGGAACTCCAACTATGCAAGTTGTATGGTATATGCTCCATATGGAGTTTAAGGCAAACACTAGATTGTTCCAAACTATTAAAAAAGAAGATACTGGAACAGGAAATCCAAATTTGGTTCAAATTCAATTTAGCAGTTCAACAATTACTGATTTTCTAATAATTCATGAGAATCTAGTAAAACCCAGAAATAAGAAATCAGCAGAAGAAGACCTTGATAATTATTGCATCACAGATAAAATCATACCAGTTTATAAGTTAGCAAAAGAAATTGCGTTAACTCAAAAAACTACTGTTCTAATTGAAGGTGAAACCGGCACTGGAAAAGAACATGTGGCAAAGTTTATTCATAAAAATTCTTCAAGATATAATAGCCCGTATGTTACCGTGAATTGTGCAGCGATTAGTCCAGATTTATTAGAAAGTAGGTTGTTTGGATATGTAAAAGGTGCATTTACCAATGCCATAGAGACAACAGATGGCTATTTTCATTCGGCCAATAGTGGAACAATTTTTTTAGACGAAATTGGCGACATAAATCCTCAAATGCAGATTGCACTACTCAGGGTATTGCAAGAAGGTGAAATACAAAAGGTTGGAAGTACGAATTCAGAAAAAATTAATTTGAGAATTATTGCTGCGACTAATAAAAATCTTTATGAAGAATGCGAAAAAGGAAGTTTCCGTTGGGATTTATACTATAGATTGTCTGTTGCAGAAATTTCTTTACCACCTTTGAGACAGCGAGGTACAAACGATATAAAAGCATTGTTAAACTTTTTCAATACTAGATTCCAAAATGAAATGGGTAGTAAAAGAAAACTTCTTGAATTCACTCCTAATGCTATGAAAATTCTATACAATCACTCATGGCCTGGGAATATTAGAGAATTACAGAACATTGTGGAAAGATTTTATGCATTCGGCTTGGAAATAATAGACACCGAAAATCTTCCTGAGAGAGTTAAGAACCTTAATATTAAATCGTTAAAACTAAATGAAGTTATAAAAGCACATGTTAAATCCGTAGTAGCCATTTTTAATGGAAATTTGTCAAAAGCCCAAAAAGCACTAGGGATCGGTTCAATAAACACTCTTAAAAAATATTTGAAGGATGTAGATGAATATTTATGAACAATTAAAAGAAATTTTATTGGCTTTCCATATATCGGTTTCAAGTGAGATTGATAAGGACAAAAAAGAAGCTTTACATTTAGTTTGTGAAAAGATAGCTGAAACACAGGTCTTTTTAAAAGAAGGTAATAGTAATAAGTTCTATTATGACAACCTTATGTTGATGCAGTCTTTAGGCGAATTAAATGTGAAATATTCGTTTTATGTGAAGAATAAAAATATCCTGCAAGCATTTAGAAAATATCGAAATAACTCAACTCATAAAGTTTCTTCTAAACCCATTAAAAAGTCTAAGCAGTTAGAAATTAATCAAATAGAACAGCTAATTTATGAACATATTTTAAATTTTTTTAAACTTGAATTTAATATAAAAATCCCTAAGGCTCTTGTGCATTTTGATTTTGAAAAATCAAGTAAACTTTCTACTTTTTTAAACGAATTAAACATAAGAGATTTGGCAAATCAGAGAAAGAACTATCAAGAACCTTTTATCCAAAAGAAGTATGAATTGCAAATAGAAGAAATCAAAATGGCTTTTTCGAATGAAAAAATTGTATTGCAGGACCAAATTCATATATTAAAAAATGAAAATAGTGAGATCGAGAAAAACAATAAGGTTGAACTAAAAAATCTCAATAATTCAATTATTGGTCTTGAAAAATCAAAACAAGATTTGCAGAAGGAAATTAATTCACTCAATACGAAGAATAATGCCTTAAATCAAGAAATAGTAAAATATCAGTTAGCAAAAAATAAATCCATAGAGTCTATTAGTGAGGTTCCTAATAAAGCTAATCATTTACTTGTAAAAGATAAACAAAAGAAGGATTCCCTTGAAATTAAACCCACATTTTATAACAAAATTGTTTTAGACACTCAAAAGAGTGTTTCAATTGAGGAAGTAAAACAAAATGATAAACCCGTTATCGTTGGAGATATTTTTTTAACAGAGTATCTTAAGGATTGTGATGATTTAAAATATGTAATAAAGATTGATTTCGAGTTTTGTCTCACCTTTTATTCTATGAATAATAAGAAAATATTTCTATTTATTAAAAATGACAAGCTATACTTGTTTAACGGAGAAATTGTTGGAACCAAATCGACAAAATTTGAAATTCTTGGCATATTTGGTAATATGCTTTTAGATTCACCTAAAAAGCAACCATATTTTCTCAAAAATCTTGGATTTACAAAAGAAGTGGTTGGGTTCGATAAAAACAATAATGAAATGGTTACAAGTGTTATTGATTATGAAAGAGTTGTAAATTTTAAAAAAAGAAAACTACATTTATTCTATTTACTCATCAAAAATAATAATAAAATGGGCGCATTAACTAGTGAAGGTAATATATGTTTAAATCCTATTTACTCAACCATAACTTTTTATGAAAATAACGTATGTTTATTTGAAAATGAACTTAATGCTAAATATTATTTAGATTTTCAACCAATGGTATAAAAATATAGCATTTTGTTTTTGAGTAGAAGCCATCTAGAGACACAACCATGAAATAAAAAAATAGGACTGAAATCAGTCCTATCATGGCATTAGCCTCAATACAATATTGCTTTCTGCCGATTCTCCAACCGACAAATCCTCTTCTTGTATCATTATTATTTTACTATACTAAATATTTAGGTCAGGAGACTTTTCCTCAGCCTGTTGATTTCGTAAATCCTTGATATCCTCCAAGCTTTCATTTATCAATTCTCTTTCTTGTTCAATTTTATGTTGATTAATTCCATCAATCATACCAGTAACTGAGGTAAAGTCATTTTCACTGGAAAGGTTAGTTTGAGAAGAAAAAATATCTAATACCTGCTGACCTGCATCAGGATATGTTTTTGAAAAACTATATCCTTTATTAAATCCTTTTAAATATTGTTCCGGTGGAGTTACTTCTAGTTCTTCCATTTTAAAATTTATCTTTTGAGTGTTTTTCTAAATATTCATTTATAGATTCTCTATCGTAAAGAATCACCTTTTTCATTGGTTGAGAGTATTTTAGACTTCCATCATCGCGAAGATGTTGTAAGGTTGTTTTTGATTTTATGTTCAAAATTCGCATGGCTTCAACATCAGATATCCACTTTTCTTGAGCGACTCCATCCAGTAACTTCAATCTTTCAACAACCTTTTCAACGAGATTATAGAGCGCATCTGATTCCAGACATATTATTTCCATGTCCGTCAAAATTAAATATTTACTTTAGTATCTGCAATTGAGGTTAAGCCAAATTACCCATTACCATTTCAAACGCTTCATCGATAGTTTCATCGCTTATACTTGCGAGATAAATTTGAGTTGTTTTTAAATCACTGTGGCCAAGCATTTTACTAACAGTCGATACATCCACGCCTGAATCTCTAGCAAGTGATGCGAAAGAGTGCCTTATTGTATTTGTTGACATGAAATCAGCTTTTATCTCAAAATGCATTGCCAGTGATCGAAGGTTCTTATTGTATTCACCGAGAGCAGACCTTGAAACTGAGTATGCTTGTTCTAAAGTCATTTCCTTTTTTAGAAATGGTAAAATAAAATCGTTACCCGTTTTTCCTTTGGTAAAATGTTTAAGAAGTTCTGCTAATGGCTCAGAAATAGATATGCTATATAGTTTTGAAGTTTTTCTCCGGTTGTAGTAAATACGGTTATCATTAATATCGCCAACTTTTAAAAAGCAGATATCCGAAAAACTGGCTCCACGCATATAAAATGAGATTAGAAATATACGTCTGGTCCTTTCTAGTATTTGGTCAGTTTCAATAGGTGTATTAATAAGTTTGGTTATTGCAGCTTTAGGTAATGCCCTTTTTGCGGTTTCCTGTTTTTTTATTTTATACTGACTAAAAGGATAGGATTCTTTAGAAAATAAGTTTTCCGATATAGCTCTATTTAAAAGAGCTCTTAAGGATCGAAGTTTAACGCCAAGACCATTAATCGAATTCCCTGCTGATAAAAACTTCTGTTCCATCTTTTTAATCCATAACAGTGTTAAATATTCCAAAGGAATATCTGCTGTCCCGTTGTATTTTATTACCCATTGCAAGAATTCGTGGTAAGATCTGGCATTACCAAGTCTACCAGTAGCCTTCATTTCGGAGATTATTTCTTTTGTATAATCACTTAGCAAGGTCGGCTTATTTTCTTTTAGGATGCGTTTTTTAATATCTGAGATACTCATTTTGGTGAGTTCACCATCTTCATCCAATTGGGATAGTATCTCAAATGCTTCTTGGCTCTTTTTAGTTATCTTAGCATTCTCTCTGGTCACATTCGATAACTTTTGACAGGAAGTACGGATTGTTTGGTTTTTTTCGTTCCATTCATTCAGTTCTAAAGATAAACCCAATGGAATCGAAGTACTATGGCGATTTGCGATAATTCTTAAGACCAACGGAAAACCATCCCTTTTTCGGTTTCTATCATCTAATACTATTCGAACACTGAAAGCCATATCACAAAGATAATTTGCAAACCATTTGCAAACAAATATTACTTTTATTTGGTTTCATTTATGGCAATAAAATTATAATTACCTGATATTCAACACATATTAATTCATATAAAACCATATGAAACCATATTTTGCCAGACTTAGGATCTGGTGCTTTGCGGCGTGTAGGTTCGAGTCCTATCATCCGCACCACAAGGGGTTTCAGAAATGAAACCCCTTTTAATTTGGAACGATTTGCAAACTATTTGCAAACAAATTGATAAAATTATCGATTTTATATTTAATTATTATTATCCTCGTTTATATTAATTACCTTCGTTTTTGATATTTTATTTTAATATGGCAACAATTACAGATTTTAATGAATGGATTAACGCAGTTGAACTTGAAGATTATAACGATGTCTATTGTGTATATAAGTCAATTACTGAACTTCAAGAATGGGGCGGATTTACAGGTACGATGCGAACAACATCTAAAGGAAATATGTATTTTATAAAATGCAGTTACATGGATGATATTTTAATGTTAGCATCTGATAAGGCAAAAGATGCCTTTCTTACAACATTAGAAAAGAGATTTGCAGGAGATATGACAATAGAGGGTTGGTATGATTTTAGCTACTCTATGGAAAAAAATGATTGACCATTTCAAATAAAAACCCTATGTCAACCACAGGGTTTGTTTTTTAATTTAAATAACTAAAATTCTACTGTCTCTTTTTCAACAGGTACCTTCTGTAATATATAATCCACCGCCCTTTGTGCTTTAGCACTGGCGAAGATTATAAACCGCTTGTCATTCTTTAGTTTAGTGAGCCAGTTTTGGATATAGGCAACATTGTTTTCAAAGTGTTTGGTATCAATACCACAATGGGATTTAAGATAACAAGCACCGATTTCTGCAACTAGTTCTTCTTGGGAGTAAGATTCAGAACCAAAGTTAGTCCATTCAACAATTTCTTTACGGTTAAGTCTGCTTTGGTGACCGGTAGAGTGAATCAGTTCATGGAATAGAGTTCCCCAATAGCTTTCAGCATCTTTGAAAACATTCATCATTGGCATACTGATATAGTCTTCCTTGGGGTGATAATAGGCCTGAGATGAAAGATGGCGAACTAGTGGCTTGTTTGGCATTTCTTCAATAATAGCTTCAAGCTCTCCCATCTCAATCTCACAGTTGTTATTTACAACTTTAGGTATCTTGTCTTCGGGTATTCCGGTGCATTGGTCTACATTGAATACAGTATAGTACCGTATCATTGAGACTTTTTTTAGTTCTTTGGTTTGCGGATCCTCTTTTTCAGACCACTTCCAAAAAATAACTGGGATGGATTTTTCGCCTTTGTTTACAGAACCTCCTAATTCTTGGATTTGTTTGAAGGTTAGAAAGTAGTTACGAGCAAATCCCATAGATGCAAGGAGAAGGACATTAATTCCGGTGTAGGCTTTCTGAGTTATTAAATTCTTAGGAAGGCCTGCTTCTGTCCAGGGTTGTTGCCAAGGGATAATTCCCTCTTCGAGTTTTTGAATAATACGATCTGTTACCATTTCGTAGATGTCGATTTTTGTTTTTGAATTTGTTTCCATTTTTTAAAATATTAAGTTGTTTGAAATTTTATGAATAGCAGATTCTTCGGCTTACAGCCAGTTTAGAGTTAGCTAGTGTTTGTTGAGATTTCCACAGTACCACTTTTCAATTTCATTGAAAGGGTGTATACTATGTTTACCAGTGGCCGTCAGGCCCCCGAGGCTCCTCACATTGTGGGGAGCCGATTTTTTATATCATGCGCTTTAAGTGATTGGTGATTGCCAGTAGTTTCTTGGAAGAAAGTTTGTGCATCCGACGTATCAATCGTTTTGGACTTACAACTCTAACTTGGGAGATTATAGCTTTAGATAGATTTGATTGGATGGCGAAAGGAATAGCAAATTGATGTTCGCGTTCTGTTTTAGAAAGGGGTACTACCAAAAAACTGTTATTAGGGAATTTTTTAATTACAATTACCGGCCTTTCGTATAACTCATTTTTACCATCAATTTCATTTCCTATGTTTACGCCGATAGCACACCACCAAATCTCCCCTTCTTTTACACGAAGGGTTTGACCTTTTATAGCATTAAGGTTTTGTTTTAAAATGTTCCATTTCTCATAGTCTTTTGAATACATAGTTCTATTTTAACATACTTATAATCAGATGGAATCTGGACCGGAGCAGAACTTTGAACGGTACCAAGGAGCATATTTTCGGAAGACAGCTAAGCACTCTTCAACACTTTGACATTCATCATATACTGCTCGAAAGTCTCCATCCAAGATTAGATATGAATCTGTATCGTTGATGTAAAGTGCAGTTTCTTCTGTTTCTTCATCCTCTTCAAATTGAAAGAGTGGGTCTTTAGCTTTTTTAAGGTTGAAGGTATATAAGGTTGAAGGGTTGTAAGTTATTCGGTATCCATCGCCAATAAGTAGGTATACTCCATTTTCAGTGAGTAGCCAGTTACTTATTGGTTTATTGGATTGTTTTTGTTTTGTAGACATTGTTTATGTGAGATTATGGGTTAGTAATGCTTTCGCTTTCCTTTGAGCCAATCCATTATTCGGTCTAAAAAATCTCGCTGTTGTTTTTGGGATGGATAGTTCCCTTCTATGATTGTGATTCGCTTAACTAATCCATCATTCATTAATTTTTCGATTACATTTTTACGGTGTTCATTTCCAAATGGGTTGTCTTGGGTCATAGGCTGTAATTTTTAATGTGGTGGCTAATATGATATGAATTTATATTTTCATTTTTCTTTGCCATATTTTCTTTAATAGTATTGAGCAAATTTTGCTTTGGTTGCTGAGAGAATTTTTCGTAGGGTAAGAGCAAATTTTGCCTAGGTATGTGGTTTTCCACAGGTGGAATATTGGGTTTAAAATACAAATGGTATTTTCCTTTTCGGTCATCCGCTTCTTTCAAGACCTTACCGTTATAGTCATAGACCACGATAAGCTCTTTTTGAATCAGAGATTGAATAGCCCCTGAAATACTTCTTCTTGAACTTCCAGTTAGTAGTTCGAAAGTATTTATTGTAATGCGTTGAATTTGTCGCCTTTGCCGATGGTTTTTTTGTTCAACCCAACCGTGGGTTTTTCTAATGACCACCATCAGAACTTTTAATTCAACTTCTTTAAGTTTTGCAAGGTCAAAGTCGAATACCCTGTTGGGAACAGGTGTAGTATATTCTAAAGACATACAAAATTGTCTTTAGTCTTCTAAATGAATTTCGGGCAATGGTGTTTGTTCTCCTTCGAAACAGAAAAAATCTGTTTGTGGTTGATGGAAGAAGCGTAAAAACTTACCTCCGTTTTCTGTTAATTTCATGTAACCGGCCTTATACCATCTGGTTTGAGCGTTACCTTCATTGTCTGTATAATCGTGGCGCGAAAAGATTCCTAAATACTGTGGCATATAAAATTGAAAATCAATTTATTAATAATTGCAGTTTAGATTTATGATTCTTCACAAGCCTCGATTCGTTCGTCGCAAAACTTCGACATGTTGCGACATTGTCCTCTGACAAAGTATGTTGTGCGACATATACATAAATCTATAAATAAAGCTTAGTCTAGCCCCGCACATGCGGTTGATGCTTTGTATCCTGCTGCCCTAGCATCTTGTGCCGAATTAAAATAAATTCTTTTTTCTTGATCTATATTTTTACCACCAGCACACCAGGTAAAGTAGTAGACTCGGCCATTTTTACTGGCAACATAGCGGGAAGTTGGTAAATTAGGGGTATTTAAACTAGGGTCTACTACTTCCCTATTTTGACCTATATTTTGGCTAATAACGTCATTTTGAGTGTTTAATGATGTACTGTAGACCGCTGCAGCCAAGCTTCCTTGTTTATAAATTTGAGGGTCTGCCAGGCTATAATCTAAAGTAGACTCATTTTCAATATAATCATCATTTATATAGCTATTTGATGATTTGCCTAAATAAAAACTAGCAATATTAGAAATAATAAGAATGACTAAAATAATAACAATCTCTGCAATAGGGGTTTTAATCCATGCCTTGATTTTGTGACTTATTTCTGTTATATTCATTATGTTACCTATTATACAATATAAAAGTAAAAAGTATCTACCTGTCACGTGGGTATAAATATCTTTTATAAGTAATTTTAAATCAATCACATATGGCACATAGGAAAGCCGGTGGTTCCGCGAAGAACCTTAAAGACTCACAGCCAAAGTATCTCGGTACTAAAAAATATGCTGGAGAAAAAGTTATTGCTGGAAACATTATCATTCGCCAACGCGGAACAAAAATAATGAAAGGTAATAATGTTGGAATGGGACGCGATCATACATTATTTGCTCTTGTTGAAGGAAATGTAAAATTTACCAACAAAAGAAAAAATAATTTTGATGGCTCAACAACAGTCCGAAAACAAGTTCACGTAGTACCAAAACTAAATAAATAGTTATTATAAAACCCTTATTAATTTAAGGGTTTTATAATTTATAATGGTCTTTATACTTTTAATCTCTATTGCTAAATATTTGATAAATGTTATAATTTACTCGATATGAAAGATATAATCAAAAAACTCGCAATCGCACTGCTAGTGATAGCAACAGCAATCCTTTATTATCAAACTCCTGGTGGGCAAAAAGCCCTAGAAGATGCCGATAAGGGTATTATGACAGATGTATTCTAAAAATTAAAATCCCCTATTTGAAAGATTTAACTCTCCAAAGTTAGATCTTTTTTTATATCAAATTTTACCTTTTAATTAAATTATTTCAGATTGGTAGCATTTTTCACAATAAACTATTTCTGGGTGATTCGGACCATAAGATGTAATAATCACATTATTACATTTAGCACAATTTCTATTATAGAAAAATGGCATATTAAGTCTGGATATTCGTTTGTTGTGTCTACAATCTATACAATTTCTTGGAATAGGTAAATTTATTTTTTTTAATAAATCAAATTCACCTGTGCCAATTTTATAAGGCTTACTACATTCCACACAAGACAATATTTCATCTAATATTGAAATATTTATATCGTTAATACTGTCTGGAATATTTTGATAATCTAATGTTGGTGTAATATTGTTTATATTTTTTTCTGTATACTTAAATCCTTGATTTAAAATTTCTTCTTTATTTAAATCAAAATACTGTATAGCGTAAGATTCATTATAAGAAAATGGTGACAAATCATAAGGTAAAAATTCACCATATTTAAATACACGGCCCATTTTATCAATATAAGGATTTTTCTCAAGATCTTCGATTATTTTTTTACGAAGAACAAAATATTCTTCTTTGGAATATTGTTTATTTAATATGCAATATTCTTTTTTCCTTAAATTTACACAACCAAAAGAATTTGATAAATTTACACAATACATTGCATATTCTACATTACTACAATTATTCCAGGATCCAGCGCAATATTTTGAGCCATTTACCCCTTCACCAACAGTAATAGAATCAACACAAGATGATATATTATGCCCCCATTCTGAAACATCATAACATTCTTTTGTTGTCCCCAATGTTATGAATTGGCAGTATTTAGAATCTTCTAAAGATATGGCTTGATAACAATTTTTTGAATTTTTAGAATTATAAATATATTCACCAGAAGAATTAAAATTTAATCTTTCATAAGAAAATCTTTTTGGAAAAGATAACCAAAATTTATAAATATTTTTTTGTATTTCTTTATGGGTACTATATTTATCTAACCCAAGATTGTTAAACCTGTTTTGCCATTCTTCTTTTGATAGTTGTTCATTAAACCAAACATTATTTTGATTTCGTAAATTTACACAACCAAAACAATTTGTACAAGCGTGACAGTCTTTAGAATACCAAACATTCAAAGATTCAGGACAATTGTCAGAAAAGAATCTTTGACTACCGTCCCCTGCTATACATTCGTAAGATAATTCACTATTGTTAGTCATTGTCATTTCAGCGCATTCTCGGGATTGAACAATTGTGGAACTATTATAAACATTTTCACAATAATCAGCATTAAAAATTAAATGACAATTTTTTAATGCACCGGCATGGTTAACATATTCACTATTAACTAATGATTGATAATCAACAATTAAATTTTGAAAAGGGGTTTTATTTCTAAGTTCTAAATACTGCTCAAAAAAATTTCTATTTGGATCATAGTCTATAGCATAATCTGTACCCTCCCATTCATCACTCCACCAGCATTTGCCGCAATAAACTTTTAGCCCACCTTCTTCAGAAAAAATTGATACTATATTTTTGTCACAAAGCCCACATTTTCTCTTGTATAAATTTCGTTCATTTCGAAACATTAACCGACGCTGTAATCTACAATCCGGACAAAACGTTGGTGGTGGAACATTAATCTTGTTGTAAAAATCAAAATCCTCTGGCTCGATTATGAACTGGTTTTTACAATTTTGGCAATTTCGATTTCGGGGATTCATATATATTTTTTAATAGATTCTATAAGCTCAGGAAATGTTTCTTGCGGATAGAAGTGGCCTTGATTTGATTCAAAATAATCGGTATTTAATTTATCGCGAACATAGTGAGCCTCTTCTATTGGAATAAATGAATCATTTATGGAATTAAACTGAATTATAAATTTCTGATTATTCTTGATACTTTCCCAATCCCATGGCTTGTCAAAGTAGCCGCTAATTATTTCTTCTTGCATACCAAGATTTGTATAATATCCAGCAACTAAAACTGTTCCTAAAATTTTATGTGTCTCAGCGTATCTCATAGCTGCAATTGCACCCGATGAATGACCTACTAAAATAGTATTTTCACCAACACCCAATTCTTCTAAATAAGGTAACCAATACTGCGCTCGAGCAAGTTTTGCATCGGGGTATATACCTGGAGAAATTATTTCAGCTTTATCTTGTAATTTTTCTTTTATATAAGGGAAAAATCCCTCAAAGGTATTTCCTCCTCCATTTCCGGGTATAAATATTATTTTTATATTTTTTGGTTCCATAATTATACTACTTCATTATTATAACAACTTTCACAATAAACAATATCAGGTTGGTTTGGTGAATAAGGCGTCCTAAATTTATTAGTACAACCAGTATTCATACAACTTCTGTCATAAAATATTGGAGGTGTTACTAGTTTAAAACGCTCAGTAAATCTGCATTCATGACATTTACGTGGTACTGGTAAATTTATATTTTTATAAAAATCAAATTCTAATTGAATTATTCTAAATGCTCTCTTACAATCTTCACATTCAATAATTTCTTTAACAAAATCTGGATCTATATCTTTTATATCATCTGGTATCTCAAATGATAAGATTGTCTTTTCAAATTCACGATTTTTTAAATCCCGATATTGGTATCCATTTTGTATAATCTGCCCAGAATCAAGAGGAAAAAAATCATGGGCCAAACTTTCATTATATGCAACTGGCGAAATGTCATATGGGAAGAACTCTCCATATTTAAATACCCTCCCCTTTTTATCAATATATGGCATATCTAGCATATGTTGTTTTATTTTTGGTATTAATTCTTCATATTGATCTTTTGTATATTGTTTATTTAAAATACAGTATTGTTTTTTATATAAACCAACACAACCAAAACAATCACTAGAGCTTAGGCAATACCCACAATATTCTAAATTTTGTTCATTTTCCCAACAATTAAAACAAAATTTTAAATTTGAAATCCCTAAACCGCAAGTCATAGATTCGTATACATTTTGTGCTCCATCCCCCCAAACAGAATAATCATAACAGTCTGAACTTTTATTCCAAACGTCTTGGCAATATTTTAAATTTTGTGAATTTTTTACATAATAACAGTCTGTTAAATCTTTAGAATTAAAAATTCTATCACCTGTTGAGTTAATATTTTTTAAACTGTAATTATACTTAGTTGGGAATTTAACCCAAAAGTCCATAGCTTTTTTCTTCATTTTTTGGATTTCAGAATATGACCCAGAATTAAATTCTTTAATTTTTTCTTGATACTCTTCTTTTGATAATTGTTGATTAAAATAACAATTTGATTTATTTGCTAAATTTACACAACCAAAACAATTAGTACATCCTCGTAAATTTTTAGAAAACCAAATATCTACAGAATTTTCTACACCAAAAGAAAAAAATGTTCTATAGCATTTATCTAGAACTAAACCATCATAAGCTAGTTCACAATTTTCACATTCATACAGATCAAAAGAATTCTTACAAACTCTAATTTTTCTTAAATACCCTGAATCTTCAATAAAATCAGTATTGAAACATAAATAGCAGTTTTTAGATTCACTAGCTTCGTTACAATAATCAGAATTAACCATTTTAAAGACAGATCTTGCTGGTATAGGGGCAACTTTTAATAAATCCTTAAACTGTTCAAAAAATGGGCTTGAGAAATCATAATCTACCCCTGTTTTATTTGGATCCCAATCAGAACCAAACCAATAGCTATTTTCATAAGTAGTAACTTCTGCTTCTGGTGAAAAAGTAGAAAAAATATCTTTTCCAGTTAACCCATCTGGTCTACGAAATAACATTTTTTCATTACGAAAATGAAAACGTCTAATCATTCTGCATTGTGGACAAAATGTTGGTGGTGGAACATTAATCTTGTTGTAAAAATCAAAATCCTCTGACTCAATTATGAAGTTTGATTTACAATTCTGGCATGATTTCGTTTCTGGATTCATATGCTTATACTATTACTTTATCTATATCAAAGGTTCGCTTTCTATTTTAGGTGCGCTATTAGACGATGCATCATTATGTTGCCCTGGTTTGTTAGCAATTGCGGCTTTTTCCTGGGCTGAACGAACAATAAGGTTTTCATCTTCTTCCATTATGCGTTTAACTTCATCAACATGTACAGCAAATTGCTCTCTGGATGCTTCTATAATCCTTTCTCTATACGATGGATGCACCGCAGGCAAGACTTTTAATGTCTCTGCAGAAAATGGGTCGTATGATTCGCCATCAATTGTCATTTTTATATAAAATTCCCCTACCCCCAAGTTAATCATATCTTTAACATCGAAAATTGGCGCGTATTCAGGTTTTAATTTAACTGCATCTTCACCCCCAATACGAAATGTAATCATGGACCCCACATTACCCATCACAGCTTGCTGAACTTTGGGTAATAATTGATTCACATACTGGTGAGCAACAGTTAAATTAAGTCCGTATTTACGAGCTTCAGATAAAATATTTTCAAATGTATCAGTCACAAGGTTTTGGAACTCATCAACGTATAGATAAAAATCATTTCTATCTTCTTTGGCAAGTTTTGCTCGGGACATACCAGCTTGTTTAATTTTTGTAATAAACATTGCTCCAAAAAATGATGCATTCTCTTCCCCGATTTTACCCTTGGAAAGATTAATCATAATTATTTTTTGTTGATTCATTAGTTTTTCTAGATCAACTTTATTTCCTTTTTGACCAAAAATATGTCTTAGCATTGGGTCGGACAAAAATTGTCCCAGTTTATTAACTAATGGAATAATCGCATCAGTATCAAATTTTTCAGACCAGTCCGCAAATTCAATTGCCCAAAATCTTTTAACCATGTCATCTTCAATATATTCAACAACCTTTTGACGGTAATTACGGTCAGTCAGCATTGAAATCATTCCCCGCATTGTGGCATATGGATAATCAAGCAATGCAAGAGTTGTAAACCGAAAAACGTGTTCCAGTCTTGGTGTCCAGTTGGACCCGAATTGTTTCTTTAAAACTTCAATCAATCCTTGGGTTAATTGATGTTTAAATGTAGGGTCAACGTTCGCTAACGGATTAAATGAAACAGGAAAATCCTCATCAGATGGGTCAATAATACAAACATCGTTTATTCTATCCTCTGGAACATAATCTAAAATATCATCAATTAATTCACCATGGGGATCAATAACACAAACCCCATAACCATAAGCTATATCTTGCCGTATCATTAATTCTTGAAGCTTTGATTTACCAACACCTGATTTCCCAACAATATATAAATGCCGTCTTCGGTCAATTCTTTTTATACCGAAAACATATTTTTTTTCTTCCAGCGCTGCCGCATAATTTGTTCGTCCAATAAAACAAACTTCACGTGGGTCAATTTCCCCCAAAACCGGTAGCTCTGGTGGAGGTGGTGCATATTTGATAATTTGAATTTTATTAGAATTTCCCATATTTATTTTTATTCAAGTTCATGGGATTCCCCAATTAATACTGCCTGTCTAGCAATTTCCATAGCTGCATCAAGGCTGCTAATATCGGCAGTAGCT
>JACCDT011571411.1_pt1 | contig 23898 bp, 18 predicted proteins | sample 7446291 | NCBI WGS metagenome assembly JACCDT01 (sample SAMN15323446, study PRJNA562643) | freshwater metagenome | isolation source: river surface water | place: USA:Blue River Watershed | collected 2017-08-17 | reverse complement strand
GTAATTGCACTGGCCAGAAACTTGGGAATCAAGAGCGACATTCCCCACACTTATTCGATTGCGTTGGGTGTGGCCCAATTGTCATTGTATGAAATGGTAGGTGCCAACTCCGCGTTGGTCAACCAAGGGATGTACATTGAGCCCACTTACTTGCTGCGCATTGAAGACCGCAATGGGAACTTGATTTATGAAGCCGATCCTCAAATCAGTCAGGCCTTAGACCCGAGTGTAGCCTATGCATTGGTGGACATGATGAAAGGCGTTTGTAATTTTGGAACAGCAGCAAGAATTCGAAGCGGACGTCCTTACGGAAATCTTCGCTATCCTTTGGCCGGAAAAACCGGAACTACACAGAACAATACCGATGGTTGGTTCATTGGGATGACCCCTGATTTGGTGACAGGAGTTTGGGTTGGTGCGCAAGATCCTACCGTTCGTTTCTCCAGTACCAACTTGGGTCAAGGTGCCAATACAGGACTTCCAATTTTTGGATATTACATGAACAAGGTATACGCCAACAATGACATTAAAATTTCACGCGGCGACTTTGCTCGTCCCGCGAACTTCGATACCTTGCGCTTTGATTGCCGAGCGACCAATCCGGATGTCATTTTCAGTGATGAAGATATCTTCAGCGAAGGAGATGATGACGGCTTATACAACAATGGAGAATTGTTTATGGACGGGGTAGATTCAACAATAAAAAAATAATTATGGGACTGAATAAAGTTGTCAAAGACGCCCAAGAAGCTTGTCAGGGAATTCAAGATGGAATGACACTAATGGTAGGTGGTTTTGGATTGTGTGGTATTCCTGAAAACAGCATCACAGAATTGGTGAAAAAAGGGGTTAAAAATTTAACTTGTATTTCGAACAATGCAGGAGTGGACGACTTCGGATTGGGACTATTGCTTCAGGGCAAGCAAGTGAAAAAAATGATCAGCTCCTATGTTGGAGAAAACGATGAATTTGAAAGACAAATGTTGTCCGGTGAGCTAGAGGTTGAACTTGTACCTCAAGGTACTTTGGCCACCCGATGCATGGCTGCCGGTTACGGCATGCCCGTCATTTACACACCTGCTGGCGTAGGAACGGAAGTGGCCATTGGAAAAGAAACCCGTGAATTCAATGGTAAAACTTATTTAATGGAATATGCCTTTGACGCCGACTTTGCCATTGTCAAAGCATGGAAAGGAGACACCATGGGCAACCTTGTTTTTAGAAGTACTGCAAGAAACTTCAATCCCATGATGGCCATGGCTGGGAAAATCACCATTGCAGAAGTAGAAGAGTTGGTTCCCGCTGGTGAGCTAGATCCCGACCACATCCACACACCAGGAATATACGTTCACAGAATATTTCAAGGGGTGAACTACGAGAAGAGAATTGAACAAAGAACTACCCAAAAAAGAGCTTGATCATGCTAGACAAAAAGGGAATTGCAAAACGCATAGCGAAAGAAGTAAAAGACGGCATGTATGTCAACTTGGGAATTGGAATTCCCACTTTGGTGGCCAATTATGTTCCTCAAGACATCGAAGTTGTACTTCAGTCTGAAAATGGACTTTTGGGCATGGGGCCTTATCCATTCGAAGGAGAGGAAGATGCAGATTTGATCAACGCAGGGAAACAAACCGTGACCACCCTTCCAGGCTCCTCCATATTTGACAGCGCCATGAGTTTTGGTATGATTCGCGCACAGAAAGTGGATCTTACGATTCTTGGCGCCATGGAAGTTAGCGAAAACGGCGATATTGCCAATTGGAAAGTTCCGGGTAAAATGGTCAAAGGAATGGGTGGTGCGATGGACTTGGTGGCTTCAGCAAAAAACATCATCGTAGCCATGCAGCATTGTGACAAAGCGGGAAATTCTAAATTGCTTCCACAATGTTCCTTGCCGCTCACCGGTGTGCATTGTATCAAAAAAGTTGTGACGGATTTGGGCGTATTTGACATCAAGGATGGCGCATTTATTTTATTGGAAAGAGCCGCTGATGTGAGCATCGAAGAAATTCAATCCAAAACCGCCGGAAAGCTTATTATTCCTGACCACGTCGGCATTGTAGAATAGCCTTTTATTTCTTATCATTGCAGTATGCGAAAACTTTTTACGTGTGCTGCAATCTTGGCGACGATTTGTCTTCAAGCACAACCCACCTTTCCTGTGAATGGGGCTCGGGAAAAAGATGTTGTTCCGACAGCGCTTACCCATGCCACTGTGCACATCAATGAGACCACCACCATTGAAGATGCTACCGTACTTATACATCAAGGTAGAATCATCAATGTAGGAAGTAAACTAACCTTGCCTCCCGGAACGATTGAGATTTCATGCGAAGGAAAACACATCTACCCATCATTCATTGACTTAAACAGTCAGTTGGGTCAGCCTGCAGTTGAGCGTTCCAACTGGTCACCTTATCCACACATGGATCGCGATCGCAAAGGTGCTTTTGGTTGGAACGATGCCATCCATGCAGATTATGCCGCCAGTTATCATTATTCCTACAATGCTGATCAAGCCAACACACTTATTCAAGCAGGATTCGGCGCGGTTCTTACCTACCAAAACAATGGAATCGTGCGCGGTACAGGTGCCTTGGTAGCCCTGCATGAAAATGAAAACATAGGACTCCTTCGATCCAATGTTTCCGCGCATTACTCTTTCGACAAAGGAAGCAGCCAACAAGATTATCCTTCTAGCTTGATGGGATCCATTGCCCTATTGCGTCAAACTTATTTCGATGCAGATTGGTACAAAAACAATGGTCAAAAAAGTGAACGCAACTTGAGTTTGGAATCTTTCATTCAACTTCAACAATTCCCATCATTCTTTGAAACAGATGACAAATGGAATGTTCTGCGCGCCGATAAAATTGGTGATGAAAATAACATTCAATACATCTTCAAAGGAAGTGGTAATGAATACCAACGCATAGAGGATATTAAAAAAACCAAGGGCACTTTCATTCTTCCACTCAACTTCCCTGGCCCAATGGATTTAATAGATCCACTTTTGGCGCGTCAAATTCCATTGGAAGAAATGAAACATTGGGATTGGGCGCCTTGCAACGCAGCCGCATTGAAAAGCGCTCAGGTTCCTTTTATATTTACTACTGATGGCCTCGAAGACAAATCACAATTGCTCAAGCAAATCAGAAAAGCCGCCATGTACGGCCTTACCGAGCAAGATGTCTTTACCGCATTGATTACAAGACCCGCACAATGGATCAAGGCTTACGATTTGATTGGCTCCATCGAAAAGGGAAAGTTTGCCAACCTTCTGATCACCACCAACTCGCTACTTTCCTCCAATTGTCAAATTGAATACAATTGGGTGATGGGTGAAAAACATGAAGTGAAACCCGTTCGAAAAAATGAATGGACAGGCACTTACGACCTCAGCTACCGAAAAAACAATTTGCCCAATGCACAAGAAATCAAAGTGCTATTGCAGGTAAAGGAAACCCCTCGCGGATTAGAAGCAGTATGGATTCAGAACGGTGACACCCTCACCAACAAAGGCGTGATTAAAACAGACGAAGCAAGGATAACCTTCCAATTGATTGCCGATAATAAAACAGGAAAAGACAGTGTTAAAATTGATGCAGAGTTTCTTGAAGCGCGTTACATCACTTTGGAAAATAACAACCACATCATAAATGGCTGGATGTTGTCTGAACAAAACCAAGACCAACGAAATGTGCCCATCTCTGGAAGTCATCTTTGGAAAGGCGAAGAGCCAAAAGCGGAAGAGGAATCAGCCATTGAAGAATGGATTACACCACATACGGAAATGACCTATCCCTTTGGTGCTTATGGAAGAACCGAGCTTCCCGCTCAAGAAACTGTTTGGATCAAAAACGCAACGTTGTGGACCAACGAGGCAGAAGGAAATATCCAAGGTGATCTTTTGATACAAAATGGAAAAATTGTTCAAGTGGGAAAAGTTACTGCTCCTGCCAATGCGCAAACCATTGATGCCAAAGGCAAACACGTTACTTCAGGAATCATAGATGAGCACAGCCACATTGCACTCTTATCGGTAAACGAACACACCCAAACTTCTAGCGCCGAAGTTGAAGAAGCGCGAGTGGTATGGTCTGAAGATATCGATATTTACAGACAATTGGCTGGTGGTGTTACCGCCGCGCAACTCTTGCACGGAAGCGCCAATGCAATTGGTGGACAAAGCGCGTTGGTGAAATTAAGATGGGGAGTAAGTGGCGATCAAATGCTCATAGAAAACGCGGATGGTTTTATCAAATTTGCCTTGGGAGAAAACGTGAAGCAAAGCAATGCCGGTGACTTTAACAGTATTCGCTTTCCGCAAACACGCATGGGTGTAGAGCAAGTGTATTACGACCACTTCCACCAAGCGCGTGAATATGGATTGGCTTGGAAAGCTTACAATGCTTCATTAAAATCCAAAAACCCGCTACCCAAGCCGCGCAAGGATTTGGAACTGGAAGCCCTCCTTGAAATTTTAGAGAAGAAAAGATTCATCACTTGTCACAGTTATGTGCAAAGCGAAATCAACATGCTCATGCACATGGCGGACAGCATGGGATTCCGAATCAACACATTTACCCACATCTTAGAAGGATATAAAGTGGCAGATAAAATGAAAGCACACGGAGCCGCAGCATCTTCTTTCAGCGACTGGTGGGCATACAAAATGGAGGTTAGAGAGGCCATTCCACACAATGGTGCCATGATGCACAGACAAGGCCTAGTAGTGGCTTTCAACTCAGACGATGCAGAAATGGCTAGACGCCTGAACCAAGAGGCTGCAAAGGCTGTGAAGTATGGCGGTCTAAGCGAAGAAGAAGCTTGGAAATTCGTGACTTTGAATCCAGCAAAAATGCTCCATTTGGACCAAAGAATGGGTTCATTGAAAGTAGGCAAAGACGCAGACATTGTTATTTGGAACAACAACCCATTGAGCGTTTATGCTATGGCTGAAAAGACTTTTGTAGATGGCCGTTGTTATTTTGATCGCGAAGAGGATGGTTTTCTTTTCCAAGTGCAATGGAACGAACGCAAAATCTTGATGGACGAAATGCAAAAGGCCATTGCCAATGGTGATCAACCACAAAAACCCAAAGGCCGTAAGCGCCGCCATTTCCATTGTAACTCTGTAGGAGATTTGTATCACTTTGAAGAACACGATCATGAAAATCATCACTAATATTTTTGCGCTCCTAATTGTCCTAAATTCATTTGGGCAGTATGCGCCTGCACCTCCGCAAAGTCAATCTATCCTGATCTTGAATTGTACAGCACATCTGGGCAATGGTCAAGTGTTGGAAAACGCGGCTGTCGGATTTAAAAATGGCAAAATCGAAATGGTCGCAGATGCCCGAACACTTCGCCTTAGCCCCAATGCTTTTGATGTCACGATTGAAGCAAGTGGGCAACACTTGTATCCCGGATTTATTGCACCTGCTATCAATTTGGGATTGATTGAAATGGAAGCTGTGCGCGCCACAAGCGACTTCTACGAAGTAGGGGAATACAATCCCCACATTCGATCATTGATCGCATACAACACGGATTCCGAAATTGTTCCTACAGTGAGAAGCAATGGGGTTTTACTTACCCAAGTTACACCCAAGGGAGGCGTTATTTCTGGTACAAGTTCCGTTGTTGCCTTGGATGCTTGGAACTGGGAAGATGCAGTAGTTAGAAACGGAGACGGTGTGCACCTCAATTGGCCTTCGGTTTATCATCGTTCCGGTGCAGGTTTAGAGCACAGCAAAAACTACAACATGGAAGTAAATCAACTGCAAAATTTCTTTGACAGATCAAAAGCATACTGCAGTGCACCCCATGAAGAAATAGATCCTAGAATGGAGGCCATGCGCCCTGTGATACAAGGGAAATCGACCTTGTATGTCCATGCCAATGATGAGCGCCAAATCACAGAAGCGGTTAAATTCAAAAAGAAAAATAACATTGCCCACATGACTATCGTAGGAGGTTATGATGCCCCTTGGGTTGCACCGCTTTTAAAAGAAGAAAATGTATCTGTGATGATTCCAAGGGTGCACAGTTTACCCAGATTCTCTGGTGATGAAATAGATGCGCCATTCACATTGGCAAAACAACTTTCTGATGCAGGTATTTTATTTTGTTTCCAAAACGCAGGCGACATGGAAGCCATGAATTCTCGCAACCTCCCATTCCTCGCAGGAACGGCCGTAGCTTATGGATTGCCCTATGAAAAAGCTGTACAAGCATTGACTCTGGATGCGGCCAAAATTTTGGGCATCGATAATCAATACGGTAGCATCGAAATGGGAAAAAGTGCCACCTTCTTTTTGTCTCTAGGAGATGCCTTGGATATGCGCACCAATCAACTCACTCGAGCATTCATCGATGGTAGAGACATTACCATTCGCAACAAGCAAGAAGACTTGTATGACAAGTACAAGAAAAAATATGCCGCATCCAAATAAGGATACGTCAACGAAACATTGTTGATTACTCAACCTGAAGCCCGTATTTCGTACGGGCTTCTTCTTTTTCTTTGGTATCTAAAAGCGACCGAAAATGAATGTAATCGTGCCGATGGCAGGGATGGGCAAACGCCTTAGACCTCACACACTCACTACCCCAAAACCTCTAATTCACGTGGCTGGAAAACCAATCGTACAGCGACTTGTAGAAGAGATCGTGAAAGTAAGTGACCAAAAAGTGGAGCACATTGCATTTGTTACGGGTCGATTTGGCGAAGCTGCTGAACGTCACTTGATCGAAGTAGCCGAAGCCCTAGGCGCCAAAGGAAGCATCCATTACCAAGACCAAGCATTGGGAACTGCACATGCTGTGCTCTGCGCTGCTGAGCATTTGGAAGGTCCTGTCACCATTGCCTTTGCAGATACTTTGTTCAAAGCCAATTTCAGTTTGGATGAAAACGCTGACGGTATGCTTTGGTGCCAACGCATCGATGACCCACGCCAATTTGGTGTGGTAGTAACCGACGAAGAAGGTACCATCCAAGAGTTTGTAGAAAAACCCCAAACTTTTGTGAGTGATCTCGCCATGATTGGAATTTACTATTTCAAAAACGGCGAATGGCTCAGAAGAGAATTGCAATACTTGATTGACAACAACATCACCAATGGCGGAGAATATCAATTGCCCGATGCATTGAGAAACATGATGAAGCAAGGTGCCAAATTCACACCCGGTACGGTGAACGATTGGATGGATTGCGGAAACAAAACTGCGGTGGTTGAGACCAATCAAAAAATATTGGGGTACGAGCCACAATACGCATCTCCCTTGAGCATTGGAGAAAATTCACAAGTCATTCCTCCCTGTTTTATCGCTGATGACGTTGTCCTAAAAAACGCGATTGTTGGTCCTTACGTATCCCTTGAAAAAGGTGTGAAAATCATCAACAGCAAAATTGAAAATGCAATTGTCAACGCGCATACCGTCATCGCTGAATCTGAAATAGAAAATGCCATGATTGGCGCTCACTGCCACATCCGTCACTACAAAGGAGATATCAACTTGGGAGATTATTCAACCGTAGGAAACTTTGAATAAATATTTTTTTATACTCGCGATTTCTTTACTTTTTGGGGGTTGTTCCCAAAAACAAAATGTTGTTGCCCTTAGTCGCGAGCAATCAAAAGCAGCGAATGATTTATTCTTCAAAGGCCTGAGCGAAAAAAACGCTGGAAATTGGGAAAATAGCATCAACTCGTTTTCACAATATCTCAACATTCAGCCGCAAGCCCCAGCAGTGCATTATGAAATGTCACGAATCTACCGTGAGCAATTGGCACAACCACTTTCCGCGATTGAACATGCTGAAAAGGCGCATCAAATGGACCCCAACAACAAGTGGTATGCATTGGAGTATGCGCGTGCTTTGATTGCAATTGACAATGGAAAGGCGGCACTCAAGATGTATGAAGCTACATCCAACCTCGATAAGCAATGGACCCTACCCCTTTTCGAATGGGCCGATGTATGTTCTTATATGGGCGATTCACAAAAGGCAATTGACGTATGGAATCAATTGGAAAAAATAACTGGTGTAGATCCATACATCACTTCAAAAAAACAATACCACTATGTTGAGTTGGATAAACCACTTGATGCAGGATTGGAATTGGAAAAATTAGCTGCAGCCTACCCTGGTGAAAAACGCTGGGTGATTCAAGCAGCTGAATATTATACCAACATCAATCAACCCAAAAAAGCACAAGAGGTGTTGGAGAAATATCCCATTGAAAATAGTGGAATCTCCTACTACTTGCAATACAAGTCCAATATCAAATCCAAAAACGGCGGATCAATTGACGATCTCAAACTTTTGGAAAAGGCATGTCAATATTCGGATGTAAGTATCGATCAGCGCGTTGTTGCACTAGCGCCATTGGTTTACCAAAAATTCCCTACCGATTGGCAATTGATTATTGAGAAATGTTTATTGTCGACCATTAGATTGTTTCCCAATGAAGCTAAAGCACACTCCATTGCCGGTGACTTTTACAACTACACCAACAACCTGCCTGCTGCTATTAACGCCTTCAACAGAACGCTTGAAATCAATCCATCCGAATCTGCGGTTTGGAAAGCGCTTTTGGAGATTTATGAATACCAATCGAAAGAAGATCCTTCGGACTATTTGAAACGTGCGCAAGAAGCTGCTCTCCAATTTCCTTTCATGCCGGAATTCAAAGCGCATGAAGTAGTTGCTCTCTCCAGGATGGGCGAATACACTGCTGTTATCCAAGAAGCCAATGAAGGATTGGAAATTGTAACGGATCAAGTGGATGCTGAAGCTTCACTTTACATCAACAAAATTCAGGCGCTTTATATTACGGGACAAAAAGAAACTGCCATCCAATTGACCAAAAGCGTCATGCAACTTCCTCAACTTCAAAATCCCTTGATCATGTTTCACTTGGCTTGGTTGAACGAATTTTTTGATGGCAATTCAACTGCTATTCGCGATCGATTTTACAACGCGATGACCGCGCAAAAAGAAGGTTCCGAAACAACTGCGCAATTGATCGCAATCAAAAAAAACGAAGGCATTACAGCAGATAGCTTTCAATATCAAAGTTGGCAAGATTGCCTCAACGCGTTTTATTATTTTAAAAAATCCAACAACAAAAAGGCTGCATGCGATGCTTTGCAAAAAGCTGAGGAATTTATGCCTTACAACCCTTGGATTGCCACCCTCTTTATATGCCCATGAAATTTCCAGTCTTCTTCATATTACTATTCTTGGTTGGCCTAAGCAGCTGCAAATCCGAACAAGCCATTATTCGGACTTCGGAAAAGGTGCGCCCACGTTCTGCCATATTTGTACTCAAGCAAAACGAGAAGAAGTGGATGCCTTATCACCAAGCAGGAATGAAAGTAGAAGGTGGCTTTACTTCCCCCGATGAAGAGATTGACTTTAAAGCCAATGTGAGAATGTCCAAAGACAGTGCCGTTTGGATGTCGCTTTCTCCAGCATTGGGAATAGAAATTGCACGAACATTGATTCTAAAAGACTCGATCAAAGTGCTCTCAAAAATTCCTGACAACAAATTTGCTTTTATCACTGGTATTGAAGACTTGGAAAAATTTGTACACTTTGATTTGGACTTGGAAGACCTGCAAAACCTCATATTTGGTCAGCCTATTGGGATTGATCGTATCGGTGGAAAATTTAAAAGCGACGTCGACTCGGCGCACTATGTCATTCAAACACGATACAAGAGACGCATCAAAAAATCTCTGGAACTCATACAAAACAACACCGACAGTATTCCCAATGGAGTTGATGACCACGAACGAATCAAAGCCAGAGAAAAAAGAATGCAGCAGCGCATGGAAGAGGATGGATTGATTCTCTCCAAATATTGGTTTGATGCCGAGAGCTTTCTTCTCAAAAAAACCCAATTCAACGACGCCTTCAACGGCCGTTTGGTCGAGATTGAAAACCTGCAATGGAATACAGAAAATCCAGAACAACAATATCCCAGCTTGATTGTAGTTCATGTCAATGACAACGGAAAACAATTTTCATTTACTTGGGAAGTCAACCGTTGTGTAACCGATAGAACTTTTGAATTTCAATTTGAAATTCCTGAAGGATATCCAATCAAGAAGTCGCTATGAGAAAATGGATAACTTGGGTATTGGCCATAACGGCAATTTTCTCTGGGATGTTTCTCAGTCAATGGGTACTTGCGCAAAATAAAAAGGAGGCACTTCGTTCTCAGCGTGATGAACTTTCCGCCAAGATCAAGGAGACCAAGGCCATGATTGCAGACTCTGAGAAAAAACAAAAACTCACTGCGGGACAAATCGCCATTTTGAATGAGCAAATTCGCTACCGCCAAAACATGATTGAAAATATCAATGGCGAATTGGGACAATTGGACCAGAACATCCAAACCGAGCAAAGCCAAATTCAACTACTCGAATTTCAACTTCAATCATTGAAAGATGAGTACGCCAGGATGGTTTATCAGGCGTACAAAAACAGATCGTCATACAACTCCATCGTTTTCATTCTATCCGCTGATGATTTTTACCAAGCCTACAAGCGCTACAAGATCATGCAAGCATTATCGGATGGGCGTCGCAAGCAAGTTGAAATCATCAAGGAAACCGAGGCCAATTTACACAGCAGCATTGCCGATTTAAAGATTAGCAGAACGCAAGTGGCCTCTTTGAAAAATGAGCAAGAGCAAGTCAAGGCAGAAATCGATCAAGACAAACTCGCGCAACAAGAAAAATTGACCAAACTAAAAAAAGAAGAATCCAAACTTCGCGCACAGCAGAAAAAACAAGAAACAGATCGAAAAAAATTAATCTCTAAAATTCAGGACATCATCAACAAAGAGTTGGCTGAAGAAAGAAAGAGAGAGGAACAAGAGCGCATCAAAGCCTTGGCTGCCCTGGAAAAAGCCAAGCCCGATAAAGTTACCGCAGCCCCTTCGCCCAAAGCAGGAGAATCTCCTAAACTAGCCGCATCATCAAAAACAGAAGCCAAAAGCACCAAAATAGAATTGGCTCCTGAGGTGGTTTCATTAAATGCCAATTTTGAAAACAACAAAGGCAATTTACCCTGGCCTGTAAGCCACGGGGCCATCACTTCACATTTTGGAAAACATGCGCATCCCAGTTTAGACGACATCACCCTAAACAACAATGGCGTGGATTTTACCACCAAGCAAGGTGAAACCGTTCTCAGTGTATTTGGAGGAAAAGTAACTTCTGTATTCAGCATACCTGGCGCGGGCTACAACATCATTGTAACACACGGAACCTACAAAACGGTATACTCAGGATTGGCGCAAGTCAATGTGAAAGTGGGCGATAAAATTGCCGCCAAACACAACTTGGGTACTGTCGGAGTGATCGATGATGAGGCTGTGCTACACTTCGAACTTTGGGCTGTAAGCAGCACCAAAGGGACTGCTCAGAATCCTGAATCATGGATGCGTAAGCGATAGGCTCGCATTGCCTTGTAATCCCCCCGTGTGAATCATTAAGAGCTTAGCCTGTTTTAATGCTTCAGATGCCTCATGTTGCAATGCGTACATCATCTTGGCCGTATAGACCCGATCCCATTTCCTGCCTTGCTCCATTTCACTTTGTATCCAATGCACCAACTCGTCCTTGATCTTTCCATATCCACCCCAACGTTTGTCGCTATAAATCACAAGGCGATCTAGGTATTCTTCTTGTATATCACGCTCTTGAATCACCCACCGCAATTGACCTCTAACCATTTCCTTCAATTCACTGTGATCCGCTTTTAATGCAAAAAAGACATGCACCTTATGATTCGAATTTGTTTTTAAAAGCAATCCCGCCGCAGTGGTTCCCGTGCCGCCGGCGACAGCAAAATCAGTGAAGTGGGTCAAGTCATCCGAACTCAACATTTCCATACAACCCATCAATCCCAAATAATTGGCCCCTCCCTCTGGGATGTAATAAGCATTGGGATAATGATCGTGAAGCCACACTTTAAAATCTTCCGACCCGCGCAAATCATACAATTCCGTATCCACCGCGCGCAGCGACATACCATTGTGCATCATTTGCTGCATGCTGGTTGTGGGATTTTCCATTTGCCAACTTCCTCTTACCACGCCATGACATTTAAAACCTTCTAGAGGACCACATTCCGATGTCGCCAGCAAGTGATTGCTCCACGGACCGCCCAAGGTGACCAACTCGGTAAAGCCCTTCTGTCGGGCGTCGAGCAAATTATAATACAACTTGAACCACTTGTTCCCCGACTTCCACTCTGTGTCAGAAATCCATCGCTTGCATTGCCATGAAAAACCAACATTCGTCAAGTTTTCATATTTTGTTTGAACCTCTAACATTTCTATGTATTGTTTAACCCCAACTCGTTACACTTTTGTATAATGTCCATCAACCAAAATATACCCCGAGAGGAAGGCGACTTCTACTATACGGAAGAAGGATATATCGTCTTTACTGAACAATACCACCTCAAGCGTGGCCGCTGTTGCCAAAGTGGCTGCAAGCACTGCCCCTATGGTTTTGATAAGAAAACCGGGAAGATCAAAAAGTAGTCTCACCTGACTCATCCAATATTTCCAAAAGTGTTCTGAAAGCGGCCGTGTGCTCTCCAAACTTGTCTTGGTGATTCTTTTGCAACGCCGGCGCAGACTTCTCTTGGTACTCATCCAAATGGGCCTGCGTTAAACAAACGTACTGTATCGCATACGTTACCCCGCCTTCTTCAAAAGCATGCACCCGACAAATACGGTGACTCAAGAAGTAACCTGTTTGCATCACCTCTGGAATATGCACCTCCTGCATCCATGCCAACCACTCCTCGTGCTTGTGCGCATCCACACTAACCGTAACGTTGTAAATCACTTTATTCATTCTTCAAAAATGAGAAGACTTTATTTCATTTCAAAGGTTTATATTTGTGACACAAAAAAAGAATATGCCCGGATTATTACACCTTCATTCCTTCTTGCGCTATGCCGCAGTAATCTTGATGATTTGGACCATCATCCACGCTTTCATGAACATGAAAAAATCTGATGCTGTTGCCAGCAAGTGGTCCATGATCAGTATGATCGTTTTGCATTCGCAATTCTTAATTGGCTTGATTCTATGGATCAGCAAATTCATGTCAACGCCCGCTGGAGAAATCATGAAAGTGAAAGACAACCGATACTTCATCATGGAACACTCATTGATGATGTTGATTGGTATCGTTTTGGTGAGCATTGGTCACATCAAAGGAAAGAAAACTGCAGACATGCAAAAGCGCTACAAAACGGTTTTCACATTTTTCCTCATCGGCTTCATCATCATCATGGCGATGATTCCTTGGCCTTTCTTCTCTCACACTCCAGTTCGCGGTTGGTTCTGATGAAATTATTCCTCACGCTTTTCCTTGGTGTTTTTCTGCTGGCTTCATGCGGAGACAGCAACCAATCACCTGCTGTTGAACAATCCGTAAACGCCGCAGACCTTTATCTGACGCGCTGTGCAGGATGTCATGGTACGGATGGAAACCTACAACTTTCTGGTGCCAAAGCGCTTTCTGCTTCAACACTCAAAAAAGAAGAGGTTGTCTCACAAATCAAAATGGGAAAAGGAAATATGCCGCCCTTTGAAGGTCGATTGACTGAAAAAGAATTTGACGCTCTTGCGGATTACGTGCTTACTTTTCGAGCCAAATAATACATGGCAAAACTGACACCCACTGCAAAGCCACAAGAGACTTGTGTATTGGTTGGTATTATTACCCAATCCCAAAATCGTGCGCTTCTAGAAGAATACTTGGACGAACTGGCCTTCTTGGCCGAAACCGCCCATGCCTATACCCTTCAGCGTTTCACGCAATCATTGCCGCATCCCGACTCCAGAACTTTTGTCGGAACGGGAAAGATTGAAGAAATCAAAACCTTCGTTCATGAGAACGATGTGGACATGGTGATTTTTGACGATGAATTGGCTCCTTCGCAATTGCGCAACTTGGAGCAAATCTTCAACATCGAAGACAAGAAAGTAAAGATCCTCGACCGCAACAACCTCATCTTGGACATCTTCGCGAGTCGCGCGCGCACCGCCCATGCCAAGGTGCAAGTAGAGCTTGCGCAATACCAATACCTCTTGCCTCGCTTGACGCGCATGTGGTCGCATTTGGAAAGACAAAAAGGGGGAATCGGGATGAGGGGTCCTGGTGAACAGGAAATCGAAACGGATAGACGGATTGTTCGCGACCGTATTTCATTCCTCAAAAAGGAACTGGAAGTGATCGATAGACAAAAGAAAACGCAACGTTCCAACCGCGGCAGCATCCCACGTGTGGCCTTAGTGGGCTATACCAACGTTGGTAAATCGACCTTGATGAATGTGCTAAGCAAAAGCGATGTTTTTGCAGAAAATAAACTCTTTGCAACACTCGATACCACGGTCCGAAAAATTGTATTAGAAAACCAACCCTTTCTGCTCACGGACACCGTAGGTTTTATTCGCAAACTACCACACGATCTCATAGAATCTTTCAAATCTACTTTGGACGAAGTACGTGAATCGGATATCTTGATTCACGTGGTCGACCTTTCGCATCAGCAGTTTGAAGACCACATCCGCGTTGTCAATGACACCCTGAAAGACATTCAATGTGGGGACAAGAAGATGTTGTTGTTGTTCAATAAAATTGATGCCTTTCATCCTGAACACGATGAAGCTTCCTTGGAAGAACCCATGAGCAAGGAAGAAACCATGGCCTACCTCAAGAAAACTTGGATGGCCAAAATGCAATCGGATGTGCTGTTTATCTCAGCACAAAACAAAATCAATCTTGAAGAATTAAGAACTTGGATTGTCAATCAAATCAGCGCTTAAACGGCATCGTCGCCGCGCTTGATTTTGATGTCGTTGACAAAGGTTTTGATCTTTTGCTCGTCTTCCAATTTACACACCAATAGCGTGTTTCCTGAATCCACGACGATATAGCCGTTCAATCCATGCAACACCACCAACTTGTTGTCGGGCATGTGCACCACATTGTTGCTGCAATTGTACATCATCACATTTTTTCCAACAACGCCATTGCGATGATCATCATGGTGCAAGTGGCCATGCAATGAACCCCAAGTGCCCAAATCTGACCAACCAAAATCACTCAACACTACATTCACGTTCTTGGCCTTTTCCATGATGCCATAATCGATAGAGATGTTGTCGCAAGCTGCATACATCTTGTTGATGAAGGCTTGTTCTTTATCTGTACCGTATAACTCCGCTCCCTCTGCAAACGCCTTGTTCATTTCGGGCAAGAACGACTCAAACGATGCCAAAATAGATTCCACTTTCCAAATGAAAATCCCACTGTTCCAAGAGAAATCACCACTGGCCAAAAAGTCTTTCGCCAATTCCAAATCGGGCTTCTCGGTAAACGTCTTCACGCGCTTCACGCGCTCGTGGTGTGCCGCCTTTTCCTCTTCCCATTGGATATAACCATAGCCCGTATCAGGGCGTGTAGGCTTGATGCCCAATGTAACCAAGTTGCCACGCTCGGCTTGCTCAAATGCCAATTGAATGGTTTCGACAAATGCAGGTCCATTCAAAATCAAATGATCGGATGGGGCAACAACGATGCGTGCCAAAGGATTTTTGGCAGCAATGTGGTGCGAAGCATACGCCACGCAAGGAGCAGTGTTGCGCATAAACGGCTCACACAATACTTGCTCAGGAGCCATATCTGGCAACTGTTCCAAGACCAACGACTTGTATCGTTCATTGGTGACCACCAAAATATTTTCTTTGGGACAAAGCGGTAAAAAGCGATCGTAAGTCTGTTGAATTAAAGTACGACCTACACCTAAAATATCGTGAAACTGCTTGGGGAAAGCAGTGCGACTCATGGGCCAAAAACGAGAGCCAATGCCCCCGGCCATGATTACGCAATAATTGTTCTTATTCATTTGATGCAAAGATACAAAATCAACCCCGAGAAACGGGTGTCCAAAAAGACCTAGAGGATTATTTCCAAGACCCTTGTCCCATCAGGATCCTGGGTTATTTTCCAAGTGACAAAATCATCGTAATAGGCCATCCCTTTTTCAGGCCACTCGATAAAGTTCCACTCGCCGCAATCCAACAAATCACCGAAGCCAATTTCATCCAACTCCTCTTCTGCCTTTAATCGATACAAATCGTAATGATGAATGGCCTTGCCTGATGATGATCGGTATTCATTGACCAAGCTGTAGGTGGGACTGGACACTTCATGCACGCCCATCTTTCGGAGCAAATGCGCCATCAGGGTTGTCTTTCCACTGCCCATTTCAGCATCCAACAATACCGTCGCTTTGGTGGGCAAGCTAGCCAGCAGCGCTTCTGCCACTTGGTCAATCTCCGCTAAGGTATATCTGTAAATCATTTGGCTTGTAATACAACAAAAGGAATCAACACTTCTTCTAAACTTATCCCACCATGTTGAAAGGTATTTTTGTAATGAGTAACAAAATGATTGTAGTTGTTGGGATAAACAAAATAACCCTTGGAACGCGCAAATATGTATGAACTGCTCAGCTGCGGACGAGGCAAATGGGCTTGTGCAGGATCTTTCATTTCAAAAACTTCCTTTGCGCTATAGTTCAAATTCTTGCCCACTTTGTAACGCAGGTTGGTGTTGGTGGCTTTATCGCCCACCACCTTGATAGGATCCTCAACACGCACTGTACCATGGTCTGTAGAGATGATGACCTTAGCACCTTGCTCAGCAATCTTATCCAACATCTCCCGCAAGGGACTGTGCTCAAACCATGATTTGGTCAAGGACAAATAAGCAGGAGTATCCTCCGCCAACTCTTTGATCACCTCCATCTCACTGCGGGCATGGCTGAGCATATCGACAAAATTGTAGACGATGACATTCAAGTCATTGCTTTGCAAATTGGACATCTGGTCCACCAATCGTTTTCCAAATTGATGCTGCACCACCTTGTGGTACGAGGTTTTGATGTTTAGGCCCAAGCGCTTGATTTGCGCTTGTAAAAAATCATGTTCAAAATCGTTTTTACTTCCCTCCTCCTCTTCATCTCTCCACCACTGCGGATGTAGCTTCTGCATCTCTGTGGGCAACAGACCCGAGAACATCGCGTTGCGCGCGTACATGGTGGCAGTAGGTAAAATGGAATAGACAATCTCCTCATTGTCCCAGCGGAATTGATCCTTTAAAAACGGAGCGATGACCCGCCATTGATCAAAACGCAAATTGTCGATCACCAGCCAGTACGCCGGCTTTCCGGGAGTAAGCTGTGCTTTTATTTTGCGATTGAACAATGTGTGCGACATAACCGGCGCTTCCACTTTGGCATTGATCCACTCCAAATAATTTTGCTCGTAGTATTTGGCAAATTGCTCGTTGGCTTCTTGCTTTTGGGTCTTGAGAATTTCCTTCATGGAATCTTCTGAAGTCTGCGACAGCTCGGAGGTCCAGAAGATCAGCTTCTTGTAAAAATCGCCCCATTCCTCCGCATTCATGCGTTGACCCAACTGCATGGAAATTTCTCTAAATTCTTGTCGATAATCCTGCGTTGTTTTCTCATCGATCAAACGTTTCTCATCCAGATTTTTTTTGATGGACAAAAGGATTTGATGCGGGTTGACCGGTTTGATGAGGTAGTCGGCGATTTTAGAACCAATCGCACCTTCCATGATGTGTTCTTCTTCGCTTTTGGTGATCATCACCACCGGCAAGTTGGGATCGTGCGCTTTGATTTGTTGCAGGGCCTCTAGACCAGAGATCCCAGGCATATTCTCATCCAGGAACACCAAGTCCAGGTGTTGTGATTTTACTTTCTCCACCGCCTCACGGCCGTTGTTGACGGTCAATACGGCATAGCCTTTTTGTTCAAGGAACATCACATGCGGTTTGAGCAATTCAATCTCATCATCCGCCCACAAAATCACTGGTTTCATTGCCATAGGAACGCGAAGGTAAGTCAGATATTGTTTTAGCTGCGCGGCCCATCTTGATCCATGATTTAATTCAAATCAATTTTTGTTTCCTGCATTGACTTCAAATCAATGCTGTAAATATTGGATTGAACCTTGATTTCTCCAGTGAAAGCACCCTGAGCATTTCTCACCAGATGAACATCCTCCCGCTCTCCAATCAATAGATGACCATTGGGAGAGCAGGTAAGAGCAACATATTTTTTGGAATCGCAATAATCCATTAATTTGGTGTAAACGCCATTAGCCGTGTTGATATGATATAGACCCCCTAGATTATCACTTCTATTGATCGTAAAATAAGCTGACTCCCCAATTGGGGACCAAGTCAAACCTTCGATTTTAAATAATTGAAATTCGGAAAAAATATTGAATAACGCTGTAAAAGGCTGCTCAAAAGACAATGGACGTAGCGTAAAAAATGCCTCATTGTTGATAAATGTATTAGTCAAAATTACATTGTCCCTAGACACGTCGCTATGCAAAGCATAGACGTTGTTTTCATCCGTATTTCTAATCAAGGTGTCTGCCGTATCTTCATTCAATCCCTGCTTAAAAAAATAATAATCCGCCGAAGCTGCAGGCTCCGATACATGTTGCCAAATCAAATTATCCCCTGAGGCATCCCAATTCGGGCCATAGTTGGCACCATTAAATGTTCTTTGGGTCAAGCTGCCTCCACTTTCCTTTACAATATAAATTTGTCCAATCGAATTGGAGTTTTGATCAAATGCAATCCAACCTTTCCTGCTCCATTTGGGTTGAGTTACACAAACTACATTTTCTACCAAAACTGTTTTTATCCCAGTAAGAGCATTGAATTTCACCAATTGGTTTTTATTAGAAGCCAAGTCTCTAAAGTTGAAAATGATCTCATTGGGGTCATTGGGGTTAAAACAAGGCTTGAGGTATTGAAAGCGTTCATTTGTAAAAAACGTGATGCCAGAAGAATCCAATTCAGGATACTCCAGGCAAGAGTTATCATGAACGATCGGTTCCGTTGTACAAGATGTCTTTTTACAAGAAATAGCAACAACACATAGTCCAAGAAGCCAACCGATGTATCTGATTTTTTTCATTATTAATCATTTAATTTACAAATTCGTTTAGAAATTACCTCATTGTCCAAAATTAGATTTACTAAATACAGTCCCTCAGGTAAATAATCAATATTTATCTCTGATGTTTGAACTCCCTTGTACTTATTTCCTAAATCAGAATTTAAAATAATTTTTCCAGTGCTATCAAATACAATAACCTTCACGCTCGCAGCTTCAACGGCGGAATATTTCAACACAATAGAATTTTTTGTTGGGTTCGGAAATATGTTTAATTCACTATTTGAACTGATTTCATCTATTACTGACACCAAACTATCTTGTATATGCAGAGAATAGGTTGTCCTTAGCCTATTTGGCATGGCGGGAATCCACTTATCAATTAATTCGCCTTGACTATTATACATAATATGCCAGCAATATGTTTTAGTGGTTACGGAAATATTTTGTTGTCCTATTAATGTGGAATATTCAAAATGTGTGTTTCCTGAAATAATATTAGAGGAAGAGACCCCAATACTCGAACTATATCTTGGCCAATGATTTATAACATTTTGCGTTTGGCTTAATTCATCAAAAAATGTTTGGGTAACCTCATATCTTGTTGCATAGTATGCACCCGCTGGGACGTCATTTTGCATTGATAATATATTAACTTGAACATTCGACATTGACTCTACTTGAGCTATATTTTGTCCACCTGCATGCTTTATTTGATACTCGGGCAATGTCAGTTTTATCAGTGCGTCATAAGCATTCGCTCTACCAAATCCTGAAAGAGAATCATATCCTAAAGGTAAAATATCTGTTGAAAAATGAGCTACAATTTCCTCTACATCTTCTGGCGCTAAATTATTTGGATACCCATTTTCAACTGTGTGTTCACTACAAAGTAATGCACAGATACCTGTTACCATTGGAGCTGCAAAAGAAGTCCCATAGCCATTATAACTATATCCTGAATTATTAAAGTTATCTAACGACGCATATAAGTTATTTGTTCCTGGTGCAATAACATCAAGGTTAGTCCCATAATTAGAAAAATCTGCGCGCCCACCTGTTGCATCACTTGCCCCTACTTTTAAAACAAGCTCATCGTTATAACTAGCGGGGAAATTTACAGTGCCATTTCCATTATTTCCACTAGAGGCTACGAAAATGCAACCGATTTTGTAACAGGTCAAAAGCGCTTGTTTTAAATTGTAAGATCCTATAACTCCTCCCCAACTATGATTCTGTATATGAAGACCGTAACCGAAATTTGTGAAGGGATTATATGCAGCACCTTCTACGATTGCTTCTACAGCACTTGTTAGATTAACACCACCAATTGAATTATAAGTTATTTTAAAAGAATAAACTTGACATCCTTGATTATTCAATTGGATATCTCCACCTGCTATGCCTGCTATGCCTTTACTATTATTTCTTAAAGCCCCAAATATTCCAGAAGTAGCAGTGCCATGCCCATTTTGATCCGGGTTTTCCTCAGAATAAGGGGACACATTTATATCATAATTCCATCCACCCTTAACCTTGCTTCCTGTACTAGTTCCATCACCATAATCTTCATGTCTCCAATTAATGCCGGTGTCAAATGATCCAATTTTTATATTTTCTCCTCCAACTTGGTTGATCCAAGCTTCTTCCATGTTAATCCCATAATTCAGGTCAAACAATCCCGATTGCTCTGATTGATAATATGGATCATTCGGCATAGAAAATAAATTATAAATGAAATTTCTTTCAGCAAATTCAACCCATGGATGTAATGTGTTCAAACTATCACATATCTGTTGTTCATTCACATTAAAAGGAACAAATACTGAAATTGTCGTCCAAAAATCATTTATTCGAATAGTGTCGCCTAATCGAGTAATAGAAATTGTATCAGAAGTTGTCATTCTACGAAAAATCTTGTACGAATTAAATTTTGCCCAATCAAATCCAGTCTTAGAATTTAATTCATTAATAGTACTTTGAATCACAAAATCTGATAATTTCCCTGATGTGAAATTCTTGTTATCAATTGCACTGTATATCATCGAAGATCTGTCAAAACTTATTACAATTTCGCCTGCGTTATATTGTATCCCATTTCCATCAAATGCTAATGAATTCGGTTTTTCTATTAAAGAATATTTAATACTTGTTGCTAACAAATCTCCATCATTTTCAATTATTCCATTCACATAAAACTCATTATTAGAAACTAGAATTACCTTAGACTCTATAATTTGACTACCCGAACTAAATAATTCAACCATCTTAAGCTCCCCGGATGGGGAGTAAGAAATTGTTGCCATTTGTTTTGTGTTTGGCTTGTCTAGGCTACCAATGGCAAATAAATCTCCATTATCCCTTATTGCCAAATTTTCAGCAAATGCAATGTAGTCATTCCCTTCTGATCCAAATTCTCTAACCCACAATTCATTTCCTAATTGGTCATATTTAATTGTCAAAAAGTCTTTTCCTCCAACTGGATTTTCTTTAGCTCCTACCACATATATACTTCCAAAATCGTCAACTGCAATAGCACTTGCAATATCCTCAAACCCGCCATCATAATTCTTTATCCAATCCAATTCGAAATTTGCATTTAATTTAATAGTCTGAATATTTCTATTGCCACTAATTTCAACGTAACCCGTAATGAAAATATTTTCCTGAGAATCTAAAACAATTGCTGCTGCTTTATCAAAACCTATACCCTCAATCTCAACTCTATTAACATTCAATATTGACCCGTCATTAATGTCCAATTCAAGCGTTGCAAAATCCCAATTACTCAACGACGATGCTGAATGTCCCGTAACACTCAATGAATTTTCTTTAATTACCAATCCTGTCGCAATGTCTTGCAATGAAACATAGTCATAAAAGGTGTGCCACTCATAATTGCCCTCTGAATTAAATTTTACAATCGCGTAATCCATTCCCCCAGAAATAGATTGAGAGCCACCTATAATATATATATTTCCTGAAATATCAATGTCAATATCAGATGGTAAATCAACAAGGCTATTACCGCTATCCCATGAAACTGAAAATATCAATTGACCCATCGAAGTGTACTTTATTAAACCAAAATCCAATCCGAATCCTTGATCAATTGCCGCAGCAACGAGTATTTCATCAAACTCATTTACCTTAACTTGTACTGCGTAGTCAGTGCCATTCCCTGACCCATTAAAAAATTGCTGCCATAATATAATCCCTTCCGATGAATATTTCGTTACAACTATGTCGGACGTTCCAAATATGGCATTACTAGAATTACTCGCAACAATTAAATTATTTTCACCGTCTAGTGTTGATGAAGTCCTATTCACAGAACCAATTGTTCCGACTGTACCTTCCCAAATCTTATTGACATACGTCTGTTGTCCAAAAATAAAACTTGAATTCAACAGTAATAGAATAAAGAAAAAAAAGTCATTAATATTTTTTTTCTTTTGCATATTGTAATTTAATAGAATTAAAATTTTCATGATATTTAATTTTATATGGAAACAAATATTTAATAATCCACTTCAAAAAATTATCTCACAAGTCTCCTTGTAAAAATTTCTTTCGATACTGAGATGGTTCATTGCATCTAATCCATCGCGTACTGCCGAATTATTTTGTGTACATCAAACCTATAACAAATTATTCTATAGAACAATACGTATTTTCACTTCTAGTACAAATACCAAAAAAAAATAGTATCTGTACTAATTTTTAAGAATAGATTCAAACGCAGCCTCTCCCTCTTCTAAACCTTAAGAATGCGTTTGATCATCACCCGACCCTCGTTGGTTTCTACGACAACAAGGTACAACCCATTTTCCAGATTTTCCACTGCCACTTGTTTTCGCTTTTCACCCGCAGGCCATGATTCTGTCATCACCAATCTTCCCTGTGCATCAAAAATGACAATCGAAGCCGGCTGATTAAAATAAGTCCCTGTCTCTAAGATAAACTGGTCATGTGCAGGGTTGGGGTAAAGGATGATCTCACTTTGTAAAAACGCCGCGTCCTCAGACAACGAGCGATTGAGCTTTGCAACTGTATTGAGGGTTGTGTCTCTTCCTATGGAACCAAAGTCTCCTGTTATATACAAAGTATCTTTCCATATTTCCATATCCCGCACTATTCCTGGCATATATGAACCAAACTGTCCCCACTTGGTGAAGAAGGTATCTGAATTGAGGGAGTAATATCCAAAATCATTAATCTTGGCCAAACAGTGTGCTTCAACACCCTCAATCTTTCCAAACCTACCCGCAATGTATAATTCATTGTTGTAAGATTTCAATGCAGTTACACGTCCATCTGGTTGCCAAGGGGAGGGATGAATTTTCTCACCATCATAATACGCCAAATAAGTTTGATGGTCAACTCCAAAGTTCCCAGAATCAAAAGTGCCACCTATCCAGAGCGCACCATCATGTACACACATAGTCTCTACGATAGAATAAACTGTTAAGCCCAGACCTACGCGATGAATTTGGTGATTATAAACCGAAGCAAAATGGTAAATACCTCTAGGATAATCTGTGAAATATCCACCCACGTATAAGGTGTCTTTATAAAACTCCATGCACAATCCAAAAGGTGTACTCTCAAAAAAATCAACCAATGGCTCTACTTTTTCTCCATCATATCTAAAAACAAGATTGGCAGAATCTCCTGCGCAATCATTGAATGCCCCAACAACATACAAGTAATCACCGTACTCTTTCATTTCGTACATACTAAAGTCTGTTGATCCTCCAGAAATAGTATCCCACGAATAGCCATTCCACTTGATAAATGAAGAATTATCATATCCCGCAATGGGATTGGAAGAATAAATATC
>JACCDT011478246.1_pt1 | contig 23912 bp, 35 predicted proteins | sample 7446291 | NCBI WGS metagenome assembly JACCDT01 (sample SAMN15323446, study PRJNA562643) | freshwater metagenome | isolation source: river surface water | place: USA:Blue River Watershed | collected 2017-08-17 | reverse complement strand
TGATTCTCGATATTGATGCACACCTCTCGGCTCTGTGGGTCGAATGAGGTCGTGCTCCACGCATCCTCGGGCAGTGATTCCAAAAAGGTCCGCATTGGGTTGTCTTCGGGCAACGATCCGATGACCGCAGCCTTGGAGATCACGTCCGAGGATACGCATTTTTGTTTTGGGAAACGTTGAGCCATACTCTATTTATGGTATGAATTCCGAATCCCCACCATTCGATTGTTTTTTCTTCATTGATATGGACACAGACTGTCCAGAAGAAATGAAGTATATCGAAGCGCTATGTATCGAGTGCAGGAATAAGCAATATCCAGATGTAGGTTGGTTTTATCAAGGAAGTGAACTGGGTTACGCAGAAGGAGCCGCATGGGAATGTAAAATTTGCAAGAAGGTTCTCAACGATGTCACTCAAGAAAATTAGACCTGTAGTCAAGATTCACGGCGGCAAAAGTTATTTAGCCAAATGGCTAATTAGCCTATTCCCCGAAGGTTATGAGCAAATGACATATTGCGAGCCTTTCTGTGGTGGTGCGAGTGTCTTTCTCAATAAGCGACGTTCGATGGGTGAAGTCATTAGTGACATCAATCAGGACATAATCCACATCTTCAAGGCTTTGCGTGATGAACCCAAAGAATTCATCAGTCGTATCAAGAAGATCAAATACACAGAACGTGCTTTCAAGTCCGCTTTGACTAAATCCACAGAGCCGTTCCCAGACTACATCGACAAGGCTGTTAACGAATACTGCCTGCGGCGGATGAGTCGTGGCGGCATGAAACAGACTTTTGCGTGGTCTGACCGACTTCGTGGAGGCAAACCCGGCGATCAGAACGCTTGGGAGACAATGTTTGATCAACTTCAGTTGATCTCTGATCGTCTTCAGGGTGTTACGATCCTTTGTGATAAGTATGTTAGTGTCTATAAGGTTTGGGACGAGACCAATACATTGACGTATCTGGACCCTCCGTATCTCCATTCGACAAGGTCTGAAGGTTCGACTGAAATCTACGATAACGAAATGTCTGTCGAAGACCACATGGAGATGCTAAAACTAGCCAATGCGGCTCGTGGGAAAGTCATGATCAGCGGATATTCCTCGCCCTTGTACAGGAAGTATCTCAAGGAATGGCGATGCAAAAAGAAGGACATCGCTAATCACGCTTCCCAAGCCAAGAATAAAGAACGGCGGCTTGAGTGTCTATGGTTTAACTTCTGATATGACTAGATACTGCATGAGGTTTAAGCAGTGGTTGGAATATGGCGGTGGAGCCTTCGGAGCGGCTGATGGCGGTGGCGCTATTACAGCAATGCACGGTGGCATCTTCGGTCCAATCGCAGGCTCTCATCTCAATACCGGAATCAAAGGGATGAAGTCGAAGTATCAGACTACTCCTAAAGATGACGAAGAGGTCATGGATCAAAGCCCTGACGAACTTTTTGGATTCAAGTCGCCCAATGACAAGAAGACAAAAGAACGACAGGCTCTAACCATAGATATCAAAAACAAGAAAACCCCAATGCGGGTTCCAGTGCCATACACATAGGAGAAGACATGGCGAAATTGAATCCAACGATTGTATTCACGGTGAATCTGAACCGTCTTACCAATGAATCTATTGGCCCGAACACGAACGCACGCAGCACGGGCATTCTGCATCCTGACATGCACGATTCGAGTGCTGATCGTGGCCGCACGAACTCCGGCTACCACGATCGTCAGAAGTCTACATGGCTTCCGGGTTTTCTGCGTGGCGAAAACATCATTGACAATGACGATGGAACGATCACGGCTTACGGCATGAAGGCCAAGTATCTCTTGGACACCTACTCGACTGGCGATGCTCCATTGCTCACAGTCGTCAGCAACACCTACGAAAGCTGATATGCACGTTTCTTTTCAAATGCTTTTGGAACAGATGGAGAAGGAGACAACTCCTTCTCCTCTGATGACAAGCGGCGAAGAGACGAGGGCCATGTCAGCCCTGCGTTCAGGGAACGATTTGCGCCCCAAGGACGAGACCTCGTTCTGGGAAGAGTTCATCAATCTCTGTGCGAATTCTGATGGCATGGCTGATCTTCTTGAAGTCACTCCGGACAAGGTGCGCCGATGGTCTCGAAAGATCAGAGAGCTTCTGAACCAGATTCAGAATCATGATGCTCAAGACCCAGCAGTCAAAGATGATGTCGAAATGATGCCAACTGGTGACACCGGGGCAGTCACAGCAAATGCTAATTCCGATCCAGTTCTGGGGCTTCAGTGAATGAATACTATCATAGGGTGATGGTTCTTCTGGACGAGATGCACTCGAAGAAGCCGCCATACATCCCCCGTATTGACAAAACAGTCGATCAAAACCCACTGCCAAAGTTGCCTGAGTTGCAACCTATTCCAAAAACTGGTCTCGGTGATTTGGGGATGAAGACAGCATTCAACGTGGCTCCGGTAGGCAAAACTCCCGTTATTAGCCGTGGAATGCCTGTGGGCTATCCCAAAACAGAAAGACCCTAGAAGTGAATCGGAAGAATAAAGAGCAGCGCATTCAACAAGCCCTGAAGCGTTCTCAGACCAATAAACTCGGTCTTACTCCAAAGCAAATTGCCAATCTCACAGGCAAGCCCAAGAAGACTCAGATCACACAAGAGCTTCGCCGACGCATTGTCAGTAGAAATGATGTCAGAGCCAAGCCAGAAAAGGCTAAGAGACTCGACAAGTGTGCCTTGCAACCGGTTCCCAACTTGCTTGGCAATGGGCCGACCGACGAAATTCGTTCAGCCATCGAGTGTGCCACTCCCTCATGGTTGCGAACCACAGAAAAGGCAGACGTTTCTGTGGTTGTGCCTCTCTACAAGAGCCACGGTGTCCTGAAAGACCTGATCAACTCTTGGACTTTTGATCATGACGGCTTGAAGGTCGAGTTGATCATGGTCGATGATCAATGCCCCAATGGTTCCAAGGACTCGGCACTGAAGTTCTGGATGGAACGTAAGAATGATGTCATTGAAAGCAACGTCAAGGTAGGACGCATCTACCAAAATACAAGCAATCTTGGGTTTGGCGGCGCTTGTAATATGGGGGCTCACTTTGCTACAGGCGATTATATCATCTTCCTCAACGCAGACACGATTGTGACTCCCGATTGGATCAAGCCAATGATTCGTCTTCTGAGAAAAGAAGATGTGGGTGTAGTCGGCAATCTCCAAATCAAATTTGGCGGCATTTGGAATGGGACCATCGACAGCGCTGGTTCAGAATGGCTCTGGGATGACATGTGCTTTATCCACATCGGACGCCACACCTACAATCATTTCAAGTTGGCTCAGCCATTCTCGATGAAGAATTATCCGGAAGAGCTAAACAAAGCCGCCGAAAGAGAAATGGTGACTGGTTGTTGTATGGCGTTCCGTAAGTCACTCTTCAAGGAGATTGGCGGTTTCGATCTCAACTACCGAGTTGGCTACTGGGAAGATAGTGAAATTTGCATGTCGCTGAAGGAGAAAGGCTACAAGGTCATGTACCAGCCTCTCTCCAAAATTTACCACAAGCTCGGACACTCAGCTTCCGGACCTCACAAGTTCCACGACCACAATCGCAAGTATTTCATCAACAAGTGGGTCAACAGCGGCAGAATTGATTCTCTCGTCAAGCAAACTCGGGATCGTAAGCCTGACATCCAATCCATTCTTATAAAGCGGGCAGGAGCCCACGGCGACGTTCTGATGGCCGCTGCGGTCGCCCCCGCTCTCAAGAAGAAACACAAGTGTCAGATAATCTTCAGCACACAATGCCCAGAAGTGCTCAAAGACAATCCCTACATTGATCGTCTCGTTCAATCTGATCAGATTTCTGATCGAGCATTCAGCGTCTTGTACAATCTCGACATGGTTTACGAAAGTAGGCCGCATACAAACATCCTGACCGCTTACGCCGATCACGTCGGTGTCAAACGGGAAGATTGTCAGCTATTTCTGCCGACTCAAAGTTTTGATGGTCTGCCAGATGAGTATGTGGTTATCCACGCTGGCCGAACTGCATGGGTTGGAAGAGACTGGGAACATCAGAACTTTGTGGAGATTGCTGAGAAATTTGAGAGCCTTGGACACAAAGTGATCTGCGTTGGCCGTGGCGGCGACCACAAGGTGCCTTGTTATCTGGACCTGAGAAACCAGACAACAATCCCTCAATTGGCCGACATCATCCAGAGGTCCAAGTTTTTCGTTGGTATCGATTCGTTCCCCATGCACGTTGCTCAAGCAGTCGGAGCTAAAGGCGTGGCGTTCTTTGGGTCAATCAAGCCCGAGACAAGAATTGTTACACCAATGATGAAAGGTATTGTGGCTCCTCATACGCCATGTCTGGGATGCCACCATAGAAAAATTACTCCTTGTACTAATACAAACATTTGTGAGACGGGAACGCTTGAATGTATCAGCGGCGTTTCCGTCAAAGCCATGTGGAATGAGATCGAAAAACAACTGGAGGCAAAATGACCACAATTTCAGGGCACATGATCATCAAGAATGGCATCAAGTTTGATTACCCCTTTGTGGAATCGTGCCTATCGATCCTGCCAATCTGTGACGAGTTCGTCTTCTTGGAAGGCTTCGGCGATGATGGCACCTATGAGCGTCTGATCGATCTTCAGAGACAATACCCAGATAAAATCAGACTCCATCGCTGTGAATGGAAGAACGAGCACTGGTCTGTACTTTCTGAAATGACAAACCACTGCATCAAATTGTGCCAGTGCGATTATCACTTCCAGATTCAGGCAGATGAAGCTGTCAATGAAATTTACCACAAGAAGATCAAGAGTCTGGCCCGCAAGGGATTGGATTTCTATGAATTCGGCGTGTACCACTTCTTCAGCGGATTCAACAAGATTTACCAGCCCGGCGTTTTCTACGACACCTTCATGAGGATGGCTCGACGTGACAAGTATCCGAGCATCCGCAGCTATGGTGATGCCATGAGTCTTGGTTGTCCGGACACCGACTCCAAACGTTTCACCAGCCAAAATGCCATTGACGATGTCAAGGTTTATCACTATGGTTATGTGAGAAAGCCCAAGGCGTTGATTGAAAAGCAGCAACAGATGACCCGCTGGTGGGGCTATCAGGAGCTTGACTCTTACCTACAAGACGGCTTGGACACAGGAACGATTAAGTGGCTGGATAAACACAAGCCAGAACAACTCCGACCATTTGGCGAGACGCATCCCTCTGCCATTACAGAATGGGCCAAGGAGCGGAATCTTCTGGTGGAAAGCGGACGTGTGGAATGAAGGTGTTGCTCGCCTTTTTGTTGCTCACCAGCATGGCTTGTGCAGCAGACCTGCACGGCCCCGCAATTGCTGAAGTGCCGTGGCCCGAGGTGGTAGTTCCGCCGCCTAAAAAGAAGCTCGAACTTTACATCGCTGTCGATCGCCAAGATGTTCATTGCATTGTCTTGCACAATGAACTGGAAGTTTCTTGGCGGAAGAGGCTCAATAAGAAGACGATGGAAGAGTTGGGCAAAGATTTTCAAGTAATAGCTTACCATCATTCTCAGAATCTTGATGAGCGGGTGGTTAGGCTCAAGGAGTTCGTCAATTTCAATTACGTTGAAGACAAAGACATGCCAATCAATGCTTCTTCTCATCGCCCGATGGTGAAGATCAGAAAGACCGGCAAATGGCAACCGCTCCCAAAGGGCGGCATCATGATTGAAAGCACGATGTATCTGGAGTTGATGGAATACATTCGAGATGAATGGTTCTACGACGAATTGCTGCTTCTGGTAGAAGAAAAGAACAAGGAACTAGACAGAGAGTATTACATCAAATGTTCTCAAGAAGAGCAGAAGTTCATGGAGAAGTGGGTTGAGAAAAACCCGGTCCAACCGCCTGCATTCTACTGGAGAGGCAGCACCGGTTATTGGGATGGCAGCACTTACATACTGGCATCCAATCTTGGTTTTGTTGCGCCAACGAAACCACATCCAATTCCGACTCCAGATCATCCGAAATCACGAGTCGGATTCGAGATCGACTTCCTTGGCAGGAAGAAATGATCTTGTGGGAATGGCGAATTTCTGTAGAATCTCGGCATGAGTATTCCAGAAGTCGATCTCCAAATTCAATCATTGGAGATTCAGAAGCGTAATGCTGAAGCAAAGTGGACTTACGAGGCTGAGCAAGACCTCAAAGCCGTCCACGACATCGATGTGAACGCCCCATTGCAACTGTTGGAATCGCCCAAACGCATGACTCAGGCGATTCTGGACGCCAAATGGGCCGAACTTGAGGCGGAAGCCGAAGAAACAGAGGACTTCGAGGAGCGTGACCGACAGTGGAACGCTTGGCTGGAAGCCAAGGGGCTGAAACACTTTGTGCAGTTTCAGTGTCATTGGGGCGAATCTGGCGTCTTGGATGCCATTGAGGAACTCTGTAAAATCATTGATGACCCCTATCAGTACAACTGTTTCAGCGACCCGGAGACAGAGGCAATTCTGTTGTTCTTGAGGGAGCCCCAATGATCGCTTGGATTAAGAGCCACTCGTTCCAGTGGCTTGGAATGTTTGATTACAACTAAGGAGATAAATGCAAACACAAAACCTTAGAGAGTTCATCTGGGAGCGACTGAAGAAGATTGTTGGAAACTCCGATCAAGACTGTCTTGTGATCAAGTCTGAAGAGATTGACCGAGATGACTTTGATGTGTTAGATACACTCTCTCGGAAATGCGGCGAATGGATCGCTCCACTTTTTGACAACCAAAAGACGGTCGAAGTAGGCAAAGATCAGTACATTGACTGGGACGAGGTTTGGTGCAAATGGTTCCGCTGTAACAACTGTTGCTCTAAGAATTTGTGTCATGGCTACTCCTATTGTCCAAATTGCGGAGTTAAGCTCAAATGGACCGGGAGAGACTGAAACTCAAACGCATGGAGTGAGACATGGAAGTCTTCGAGGTTCACATCACAGGCGACGAGAATATCCACAAGCAGGCTGAGAAGCTCGGAGCCAAGACGATTCAGGTGAATCTGTTGAAGCCTGACAAGAGCTTCCTGCGCATCGAACACATGACCTCTCAGATCATGAAGTGCGAGGATTATGCCTCGTGCCTGAAGAAAGTGGACCAACTGACTTATGGACTGATTGCCAATGGCGTCTCGGTCTTTCGAGTCAAAATCGAGAGTCCCTACTACGATCACTACAAAGCAATCTCCAAGTACATGGAGAGCCACTTTCTGGCTGAGAACTCCGAGCATCCAATCAGCAATAATGCCAGAAAACCCGGTGTCTATCTGGCGACCGACCGTGAATACAAACAGGAAGGCTACGAGGCTTTCCGAGAGCGATACACTGGCAAGGATATTGAGTTGTGTCTGTACGACACTGATCCAAATTGTGACCGTGACTGGTTGAATTTGTATCGTTGACAACAAAATGCTTCGTTGGACAGAATTGATTCAGACCAAGGATATGTCCTTGGGAACGTTCAATGGATCGACAAAGCGCTAAACATCATGAAAGGAAGTCTCACTAAGATGAGTTTCGTAGATTGGTGCGAAAAGGTCGTGCGTCATTGTCGTCCCGCTTCATACGGAGCGAACTGATGAAGGAATTCGAGACGATTGGGCCTGACGGCAAGACTTATCTACACAACGACAACTGGTATCGTTGGAGGGATGATTGTCTTGCTCAATATCCTTGCCCGAACAGACACTACCGATTCGACATTGAAATCGGGCACCCAAGAGATCGTCTCGAAGAAGTTCCTGTAGAGAGAAATCCTCATTCACTTGGTGGCTATGGGCCTCATCACTGTTTCTATGTGAGTGACAACTGGTCCACCATATTTGGCGTGCATGAAGCTCATCGACATGACATCGATGGACCGAACCATCGGCTCCTCGTAGAATCTGGTTGTTCAGAACCAATCTGGGGGGAACGTGTGAGGATGATGTCTACATCCTCATGGATTCAAGATGAACCGTGGGGCAGAAATGTTCCCAACAAGTTCGTTCACTTCAGGGGACAGTTCTGGCGAATCCTGAAGTGGGATTTCCTCAATGAATGGACTTCCATCAGGGACGAGCGACCTATTCCGCCAAACCCCCTTGACCTGTGGTGGGCCGAACATAACCGCTCATTGTCTCGATACCGTCGCAAAACAAATCCGCTGGACTACTACATTCATTGGATTCGAGAAGGGTTTTGACTATATACGGCATGAGAATTATTGCCCTGCTGACAGCGCTGATGTTGGTTGGCTGCCTTCGGGAACCCCCAAAGGTTGAGAGGGTTGAACCATTGCCACAACCCCAGCAAGTGCAGCCGGTTGCACCTGTTGTTCCTGAGAAGCCACTTGTGCCACCGTCCTATGACTTCCTTCGTGGTTATTGGGATGGCTACAGTGGACATTGGCTTGGACCCATTTCGTGGGTTTTTGACGGAGAATACAGAACCGGACATCATCTCGGATCGAAAGACCGAAAGAATGGACTGCCGCCTCAGTATCCGCCGGGGTGAGCCTTGAAACCGAAGATTCTTGTTCAAGTAGTCTTCACCAATCGCTACAAGAATATCATGCGTTGGTTAAAGATGTGGCAAGCTGTACCGAGGTTGGATGAAGCATTGTGCCTCATTTGCAACACCGGTGTGCGATTTGTCGAACAAGAGAAAGACCCGAAGCACAGAACGATCATGATTAAGCGGCCCAATATCGGGTTTGATATTGGGCCGATGCAAGACACTATTCTGGGCCGGTTTGATTTGCCAAAATGGGATTGGCTCTACATTTCCCCAGACGACTTTCTGCCAATGTCTCCGGACTTCATTGATGTCTACAGGAGATACATTGACGAAGGCGTGGGGTTGATTGGAGCCTACAAATCAAACAGATACTCACCCCCGATCTACCCTCATTGTAGAACAGGAGGGTTTATGATCAGTCGGGCTGCGGCAGACACTCTGAAGTGGCCTGCAAACCCGATCATCACCAAAAATCAGTGTTGGGAGTTTGAGCATCGTTCCAATAACATGCTCTTGCAACTTACTGACAATTTTGGGGTGAGATTTTTGATTGGAAGAGATCAGAAAGTGATTCGAGATGTTGGTTGGGTAGAAAAAGGATTGAAGGTTGGTTCCTTCGACGAATTCCCACCACCAGAGTTCCCCAAGTTTTTCACACCACCAAGGAACATGCTATGATCGAAGCATTCTGCCCAGAACATGGATGGGTACACGCAGAAGAAGAGATTTTGTCGGACAACCACGGCTTCCCGCATGTGGAATTCATCTGCCCTGAGTGCGGGCAGATTTGCGATGAAAGGCACGACGATTGACGCATCCATACAAAGATGGCTACAACGTCCTTCCCAAGTTGTTGAAGACGAGCGGCCCCTATTTTGAGGTCACATCGGAAAGAGAAGAGTATTTGTTGTTGAAGCGGGCGGCGGTCGCAACGAGGCCCAGCTTCTTTGAGCATGAAATGACGGACGAACTGTATCAGATCGCCTGTGATTTCATCGTGGAGCATTACCCTGTCAAGCTCGATCTGCCTTACACGTTTACAAACGTTGTAATGCAGATTCAGGAAGACTTCATCATTCATCGGGTGACGGACGACCGTGACTGGCTGGCGATGGGACACATTTGTTTTCCGAGCGGATGGTATCCGGAAGAGAAGATCGGCAAGAATTTCGAGGAAATCCACAAGCCGATCCCCGGAATGAAGACCAGCAGAAAGCTGGTAGAATCGATGGTCCTGCACGGGCCATTTGAAAGATATGTCTGGACAGTCACGTTTGAGAAACGAATTGACTGTCACCCCTCGTTGGGGAAAAAGAGGTTCGATCCCTTGAACCCTGAGATTTGGGTCAAGGTCGAGAAGCAGTTCATTTATGGGCTGCCCGAACACGGCGCTGCATTGTTTATCTTGAACCAGCGCTACATCCCAGAGCATGAGATTGACCGGCCAGCGTTGGCATCGAGTCTAGCCGGGATGGACACACAACAAAGACTTTACAAAGGGCTCGCACAAGATATCGAGCCTGTATTGGAATATCTGCATGGACGTTCAACTAGCAAACAACAAAGTGAAGGCGTATCTTCTGCCTAATGACAAAGAAGTAACCATTCTGGGGTGGGTCTCCCTCAGAAAAGGCGAGGGCAATACAACAGTTGCTCTGAATGAACTGAGACTTCAGTATGAGAAGATCATTGTCAGACCCGTCTACGCCGTTTCTGAATCTTATTGGCTCCACATGTTGAGCCTCGGCCTTGTAGACAAACTCATCAATGAGGACGGTCGAGAGATACTCCCGAAACCTCGGTCTTGCGCTACTATCTTCGATCTGCTACGATCATCCAATAAGGAGGATCAACATGTCAAAAGGAAGTGGAGCGAGACCCAAAACGATCTCTTACGCAAGTTGGCTTGAGAACTGGGACCGCATTTTCAATGCCCCAGCCAAAAAGGCCGTCAAGAAAGTGGCTGACAAAGCCTCTAAACCAGTGAAGAAAGCTGTGAAAAAGAAAGCTGTCAAGAAGACCAAGAAAAAGAAGTAATCATCGCTTCTTTGGGTATCGACAGTAACACGGGCCTTTCATGCCCGGCTTCGTTGGAATCGGCAGGAATCCTGCCTGATTGCACTTCGTGATGTTCGCCAACAAAGCTGGCCTGTTGTAGCAAAGTTCAGGACGAACGATGCGGCACACACTTGTGTAGCTATCGTTCGTTTTGCATGGCACAACAAGAACGACAGTCGCAAAACCGCCAGCCCGAACCTCGGGTCCGGAGAAGCTGTCGATTTGGATGCCCGTCGAGCCAGATGCCTTGGCACCACCATCCATCACGAATGGGAAGAATTTCAACTCGGGACCAGTGCCCCCTGCAACGGCTCCCCCGCTGGCAATGATGTTGTTCGCAGCAGACACGAGAATGACCTCGGCCTCGCCGCCAACTATTCCCCCGCCAGACGACATGATGGTGTAGATCACATCAAAATTGGCAGTGCCACCGCAAACTGCCCCGCCGGTGCCAATCAGCGTGTAAGTGCAAGTTGGGGCCGCAGTGCCGCCACAAACCACACCGCCTGTTGGCGTGATGTAGTTGATCTCGCTCGCATGGCCACCGCAGACTACTCCACCGGCAACATTGAAGTTGTAGTAGACGACCGTCGTGCCCGAACCGCCAACAACCGATCCACCCGAAGTCTCTTCAGGATAGATAGCGTTTGTTTGGCCACCTACAACCGCACCGCCACTCGATGTGATGTTGTAGGTGCAATCCGGGGCCGCAATGCCACCGCAAACCACACCGCCTGTCGCAGTGACGTTGTAGATTGCGGTAGGAGTTGATGTGCCACCGCAAACTGCACCGCCGGTTCCAGTCAGCGTGTATGTGCAAGCTGGGGCCGCAGTGCCGCCACAAACTGTACCGCCGGTTCCAGTCAGCGTGTATGTGCAAGCTGGGGCCGCAGTGCCGCCACAAACCACGCCACCTTGCGTGATGTAGGCAACGGTCGGGATTGATGTGCCGCCGCAGACAACGCCGCCTGTTGGCGTGATGTTGTAGATCGCTGTAGGGGCCGCAGTGCCGCCGCAGACAACACCGCCGCTCATGGTCTCATTGTAAGTGGCGGCGACAACCTCGAAATGGAGTTTCTGACGTTGTCTCTGGAACTTTCCCGGAGTCCAGTAAAAGTAGAAATCGTCTTGGGGCTTACTGATGCCACGGCGAGCCATGCTGGGAGCCGCTGGCGGGAAGATTTTGACAATCCTCTTCGATGGCAACCGGTTGTTCAAGTAGTAGACATCAATGTCTGCTTGCCTGCTGATACCACGGCGAGCCATGCTGGGAGCCGCTGGCGGGAAGATTTTGACAATCCTCTTCGAGGGCAGAATGTTCCTGACATATTCTGTATTGTCAGGACGAGCGACACGGCGTTGAATGACAAGGTAGTTTGTAAGAATGCTTTGAAGTGGAGCTAGACCGCCTACAACAGCGCCACCCGAGCCAGTTTCATCGTAGGTGTTTCCTCCGGCATCGGCCCAAGCCACATAAACTGCACCGGCCCCACCAGCAGCCGATGAGGCACCTTCGCCGCCTGAACCGCCGCCGCCACCGGGAGCACTTCCAGCGGAGCCATTGACGCCGAGACCTGAACCACCAGTGCCGCCATTGGCACCCGGAGAAGTTCCCGTCCCGCCTGTTGTGCCGCTGGCATTGCCGCCGTTTCCAGCAAGACCAGCACCGCCACCGCCGCCAGCACCAGCAGGAGTTGAGCCACTAGCTCCTGTACCACCAGAATTTTTGGTGTCGCCGACCCCCGAAGCCGCTGCGCCTCCTGTGCCGCCAGCGCTACCGCCCACAGCGGAACAGTAGATGGTTGGGGTCATCGGAACGTTCTCGTGGAAGTCCGAAGTCCCACCCGCATTATCCGCAGAGCCACCGCTTCCTACGTTAACCAGATAGATGGTGCCGGGAGTTACCGTAAGTGTCTTTTTAGAGTAAGCTCCACCGCCACCGCCAGAGCCGGTGAACATTCCGCCGCTTGTAGCTCCACCGCCGCCGCCAACGCATTCAATAACAAGTTCCGTTACGCCGTCAGGTACGGTGAACGTAAAATCTGATCCGGCAGTAGTGAAACTTTGAGAACCCATTTAGCTGATTGTCCACAGGTTGCAAGTAAATTCTTGACCATCTGGGAGTGTTTCTGTGATGGATTCTTTATTTACTTTGAACTTCCCTTCTGCCGCTTCTGCGAACAAGTTCTCCATGTAGTATTGAGAATTCATGATCAAGCATGGACCTTTACGTGTCCAACACCGGTTAATGAATGCCGCCAGCGTTTCTGGCTTGTAATTAAGGTAGATGAGTTCGCTGCCGAGGATGCAATCAAAGCGATCATCAACATTAGCCCAATCACCTACAATCTTTCCATCAATCTCGTTTGCCTTAAGATTGCTCGCAAGCAGAAGTTGAATTAATGGATCGGACTCGCAGAACGTTACTGACGTTTTTGCAGCAGCAACTTGCCCCGGAAGTCCCAGCCCGCATCCAGCTTCAATGACTTTGTATTTTTTGAGCTTGAGTTTTTCGACCCGGATGGCCAACGCAATTGAACAAGGCCATAGCTTGAGTCCGTCCTTGTTCGCAAATTCAGCGCCGCAACAAGCGCATCTCTTGTTGTTTAATTGGTACTCTTTGCCACCAATGTAGATGGACTTTCCTTCGTAAGGGCAAAAGTTCACGGGTAGTGGGCTCATACTGTATGTAGTAACCCATTAACCTCATTCTTCGCCAATGATGTATGAAAGACAGTTGACTGATGCTGCGGCAGTCACACGAACGCCCAGACGATCACCTCCACCCACTTTGATCCTGCGACCCAAGGGTGCCTGCCAAAAGTATCCCGATTGAGGATGAACATACTCTGACATGATGATGTCGCCTGTTGTTGGCTCGGCAGTAGCAGTGTGACGAGCCGTGATCTGTAGGGTTTCATCAGAATCGTCTGGGTCTTTGACAGGCGTCAAGGCCGAAGAGGTTCCTGCTGTGCTTTGGCGACAAATATCGACTTTGATCGGCGTGCCGACCGTGTCAACACCTTCAAAGCTGATGCCAATTTCGTCAATCCACAAAGCATGATTGCTCGCTGCCACAACTTGTAGCACCGTTTTGGCACTCGTGCCTGTGCTGACTGCGGCTGTAACCGCTTTCCAACGTACTCCACTCATTGTTACTCCTTACTGTTCTCCAACCATGCGGCCAACAACAGTTACGCTCGTTGCCGTACTAACAACCAAACCGAGGTAGCTGCCGCCATCCATTTTGATTTCACGTCCCGGCGCTGCTTTCCATGTCCAGCCTCTTGAAGGGTGGCAATAGACAGCCATGAGTTTATTGCCATAGGACGGTTCTTCTGTGCCCATCGAATACGACTGTGCATATTGCGCCGTGATTTCGAGAGATGTATTTGAATCATCCGGGTCCGTAACAGGCGTCAATGAACTCGGGGATGGCGGGTCGTTGCTCTGGCGATAAACCTCTATTTTTGCGGGCGTGGCCGAGATGTTTGTCCCCTTGAAGCTCACTGAAATTTCATTGATAAGCACAGAAGATTTGCTCATCGACGTAACGCTAGTGTAAAGCTGAAGGATTGTCCTCGGATTACTGCTTGAATTTGATGTGAGTTCGCCTGAACTCACCTTGAACTTAATTCCTGCCATTATTCCTCCCCGGAAACCCGGCAAATAGCGTTGACCGATGATGCGGCTGTTACACGAATGCCTAGACGGTCGCCGCCACCAATCTTGATTTCACGTCCGTAACCAGCATTCCATGTGTAGCCTGTTTGTGGATGGACCAGTTCTGTGATCAGAACTGATGATGCGGTTGGTTCTGACGTGGATGTGTGCTGAGCGGTTGTCTGAAGTGTTTCGTCGGCATCATCCGGGTCCAAAACCAATGTCAATGATGACATGGTCCCGGCGCTTGTCTGACGCAAAACATCTACTTTGATGGGCGTTGCGGCTGCGGAGGTTCCCTCGAAACTAATGCTGATTTCATCGATCAGAACGCCGTGGTTTGAGGCAGCGACGATCTGCAACAATGTTTTGGCTGAAGTTCCAGTGGAAATAGCACCGGTAACGCCCTTGAATCTGACTGCTGCCATATTTGATCTCCTTGTCTTGTATTTATGGGTTAGGGACTAAATATGTTCATGGCACAATGGGCAAAAACACTTAGTGGACGACTTGGCGTCATTATGTACGACAATGGCAGCACATATTTCGTGAAGCCATTCGATGCCAAGAGCCCGGATCATCGGGAACAATGGCCACATTCCGACATCAAGGAAATCATCGACGAGAAAAAGCAGGCTTTACGTCGCCTACAGAAGAAAGCTGGCGGTGGTACTCTCAAGAAGCCTCAAATGAGCTTTGTCCCGCCGTCAAGACATGGAACTTGTCCTGACTGCCAAGCCCCATTCCCGACTTATGTTTCCGGAGTTGTCTGTCCGAACTGTGGATTCTCTGAATCTACAAAGTTCAAGGACTTCATGATGCAATTCGAGTGGATTGGTTTCAGAAGCCGTATCTGACCCAGTCAGGCTCTTCGCCTAGTGGCACCTGCTCCAGATAAGAAGCGAATCCAAGCCAAGGGCGATAGCTCAAAACGTAGGTAGACTGAGAATATCCTGCATCCACTTTGGTTCTCAGATAGACAATCGGGAAGGTTGCTGTGATCAGAAGATGTGTGATTTGCGAACTGATAATGCCAGATAAGAGCACACCAGCATTAACAGGGCGAGCATTTCTTTGATCGATCCTTTCATCATTGAGATTCACGACCTCGATCCAAAATTTCTTCGATCCCAGTTTGTACTTTCGCCTCATGCCCTATTTACTGCGTTGTTCCATAAATACAATTGGAGAACACAATGCCAGAAATAAGCAACACAATCAATCGGTATGTGCTTGATGAAATCATCAACCAAATCTTCGTCCGTGAGTTGATCGAAGCCACAATTGGCTACCGTCTCACATGGAGTCGTCTGGCCGCAAACCAGTTCATTGTCGTCTGCAACGAACTTGATGCCCAATGGCGACACATTCTGACATTCATCTCCTCTGGCGGCAGCGAAGCCCCAGTCTATTCGCTTGATTCCTTCATGGATGACGAGCAGGAATTCAGTAAGAACTCAGCCGAAGTTTCAGAGATCGCAGACTTGTGGAGAACAGTTAGCAGCAACTTCGCCTACCTCAGCCGGGCTGGCGGCGTTACTCTTCGTGCTGATGGCGACAGATCGGCTGTCTTCCGCTCGGCAGACGGCGAATTCCTTAGCATTACCCACGAGGACCAGAGCGGCCTCTCGCTGGATGGTTCCTTCACCATCTGCGTGTGGTGCTTGGTTCGCAACCTTACTGCGACGAGAAACATCATCCACAAGGGCGGCAACTACCGTATCTACTTCGATAATTCTGATGATCGCATCAAGTTCGAGATCGAAACAACAACCGGAACGGAAACTGTTTCCGCTGATGAATATGGCGACGTGGATTATGACACTTGGTTGTTTATTCAGGCGTGGTACGATGCTGATGCGGGTCGAATCTGGGTCAACGTCAACCGTGCTGCAACAAATGAAGATGCCGATTCAACCAGCGGACTTACAGAAATTGAGCCGGGAGATGAAGATTTCATTGTTGGGCAAGATTGGGAAGGTCGCATTTGCAAGTTGGCCATATTCCGTGGAATCGTCTCCGACGTTCTGGCTGACCGAATGTACAACAATGGCGATGCCATGCCATACTCCAGACTCCCAAGAAACAAGCTCATTGCTTATTGGGAGATGAATGAGGAATTCGGCACAAGATATGACTCGGCAGGCCGCTTCAACCACCTGATCGTCAACACCGACGATCCTGAGACCTTCGAGGAAGGTATTGTTTCTGGACCGGGTGTGGCCGATATCTACAATGAGATAATGACAGGCGGAAGTCTCGGGGGAGGACTTTCTTCGAAGCGAGTGCTGTTTTTCCCGCCACTTTCTGGCGGAAGCAGAGCCGGTGGAGCGGGCATCGACAGTATGGCTGTCGGAGTCAGCGGCGGTGTTCGTGGCGGTGGAACAGCGACAGTCTCGACCGTGCCTTAATCAGCCTTTTTGTCGGACTTTCTCTTGCGTTTCTTTTTGCTCAAAACTTCCGGGTGCCAGTTTTGGAGCGAAAGCGCTGCCGTTGCGGAAATCGGCATGTGATATTCTGGAGGATAGTTGCCCGCTCCATAAGCTGGAGGATATGGGCCTTGTGCTGTGCGAATTCCACGTTCGCTGAGCCATTGCTTGAAATCTGGAAACATACAATAGGTATGTTTTTGACGCCAAAAAATTACTCTTCTCTTTTCACAGAGAAACTACTACAGTGCCGCTTCGTCGGTGACGATAATATCGTCACTACCGCACAATTCAGTGGGGCAGATACAACACAGAATTACGAGGAGATTACAATGGCACGAACGAAGACCGCTCCCCCTACGCCTGTCACCAAAACAGCACCTCCGGTCGTCCGCAAGAAGGCTGAAAGCAACAAGTTGCTTGAAGCTGTTTCGAAGCTGGACGCCCAGTCGGTGATCAATGAGGTGGGCACCCTACAGACTTCGCTTCAGACGACTCTGGCCGGACTGTCCGCCGGAGTCGCCACCAAGATCGAACAGATGAAGCAGGTCGATGAGGCAATCGAACTGAAGGAAGAGCGACTGAAGGAACTGTTTGGCATCGAACAGGAAGCGATGGACATTGAGTCCATCAAGCAACAGAAGGCCGACGAAGAGGAGTCCTTCGACAAGACCCGTGAGAAGCGGGATGCCGAGTGGGCCGATGAGGCGAATGCTCGGGCCAAGAACTGGCAGCGTGAGCGTGAGGAACACGACTACGCAATGGCTCAGCAGAAGAAGCGTGCTCTCGAAGAGTACACCGCCGAGGTCAGCGAACGGAAGCGCCGTGAGCAGATTCGGCAGGAAGAGCTTCAGCGTGGCTGGGATGCCCGTGAAGCGGCCCTGAAGGCACAAGAAGCCGAAGTCGTCGAACTCCGCAAGCAAGTCGCCGAATTCGACGCCAAGCTCAAGTCCGAAGTCGCCAAGGCAGAAGCCATCGTCGGCAACCGCCTGAAGAAGGACTACGAGCACGAAACCGCTCTGTTGAAGCGGGACTCGGATGCCGCCCAGAAGTTGGCCGACGCCGAGAAGCTCGCTCTCAACAACACAATCGCCAACCTGTCCGAACAGATCGACAGCCTCGAAAAGGCCGTCGTCACTGCACAGAAGGACGCCAAGGAAGCGGTCATCGCCGCTCTCGACAGCGCCTCCGGTCGCAAGGCCGCAGAAGCCGTGCAGCAGGCCATCAACGCCACCGCTGGTGGCGGCAAGAAGTAATCCACACACTTGTGGGTTGCAATGGACAAGAAAAGCCCGACTCCGGTCGGGCTTTTCCGTTTAATCAACATCTGCTACAATCTTTCTGTTCCAAACGTTGCTACAAGGAAACACAATGAAATTCGGCAGAAATGACTTGTGTCGATGTGGGAGCGGCAAGAAGTACAAGAAGTGCTGTCTTGCCGAAAAGTCTCGCCACGAACAGACCATGAGAGCTATAAGTCGTGTCTTCGAGGCCAAGCACCCTTGCAAGCTCTGTGGCTCCACAAAGCCAGACTCGATGGGGTTTGTCCCCAACAACGGTCGATACATCCCCTACACGCTCTGCAAGACTTGCTCGGAGCTTCCAGAAGAGGAACGTGTGGCACGGGTCAAGGAAGCCCTGATCGAAGACGGACAACTCATTGAGGCTGTTGCATGAACCTCAAGACCTGCCTGATCGGTTTCGTTCTCGGACTCCTGTTCTTCCTCTCCATTCCTTGGCTTGTCGTCGGGTTCTACAAATATCTTGACTGGGTCTTCAATCTTGTGGGGCGACCATGACCACCAAATGCGAAGTCTGCGGCAACGAGAACTATTACTCATCGGCCACCAAGTCGGTGACTGACGGTGGTTTGATGGATCGATATGCAGAGGTCATGTGCTGTTATCATTGCTACTTCTCAAGCAACACAGCCAAGATCGAAACCTTCACACGGAAACTCAACGAAGCAAAGGCGAAAATCTCCGCATCTTACGAGGCAGCCATCATCAATGGTGATGAGCAAACGAAACACAGAATCTTCCATCACTGGCTGCAAAACGAGTTCGATGACATCAAGGCGTTCGAGACATACCTTGGGTTCCAATTGCAGCCGAAGTTTCGGGAATGGCTCATTGAACCCTATTCCTGCCAATGCGAATCATGCAAAGCCGTTCTGAGCAAGATGCTCACGAAATACCATGACCTCTACAGGAAGTTGAAGTTCACGCACTTTGACGATCCGCATGGTATCAATGCCTAGTCCAGCCGACCATCAGGCCGACGAATTTTCACAACATCCCCGAACCTTTCGATGGGGATGTTGTGCTTTTGAAGCACCCATCGCAAGATCATCTCGGCGAAATACCAACTCTCTGGATTCGCCATATACTCGTCAAGCCACTTCAGCTTATCCGAATACACATCCATCACGCCCGGCCCGCCAATCGCAAACCGATCACTGATTCCAAAGCCCGGAATTGCTTCAGGATGGTCGTGGCCCGCAGGAATGTAGATTCGAGTAGGATCACACTGCGTCAGGTCTGGAAGCTCTCCGACGATCTCACAGTCGGGTCTCGTGCGAATCACCCAATCATACGCCACGCCCTTCTCGGCCTCGTATTGACGCCTGAGATCGTTGGCAAGCTGGATGTAGTAAAACTGTCGCAGCATGTGCTGGCCGGGGCTCTGAGGATGATTGTTGATATTCCACCAGCGATCCGCCATCACCTCGTCTTCTTGAAACAATATCTTCTTGAAGTGATACCGGGGCAGAACATCATTCGCCACCGAAGCCACAAACAAGTCGCAATCGTACTTCTGAAGGAATGGCTCATACGAAGGCCAGCATTCCTCAAAAGTTCTGACAAGACCAGAGAAACAAACTGCTACCTTCATCCGATTGCCTTCCACCAGAAGTTGCCCGAGGTTTGGATGTCGCCCAGCTTCTCACGGGCCACGCCTTCGCCATAACCGCAGATAATGGCCTGAGCCGCTAGTTTGGGCATCACGAAATCCAATACTTGAGCATTGTCTGAAGTATTGATGTGGACTACCTTCAGAGTGCTGTGTGCCAATGCCGCAAGATCGCTGACGACTTGGAAATTTCCATCAGTCAACGAGGTCATGTTTCGCTCGAATCTATCTGACACCGTTCCTGAACTGTAGATGGTGTCATTTGGTAGAGCGTTTGCCAGATAGTAGGAGGCACGCCCCTCATGGCCTCCAATATCGAGCACTAGACCCGGCTTCCCATCAAATCCACGCACCAACTGCCTGAGATGGTACAGATTGCCGCAATCGTAGTCGTAGGTAGAGAAGTGAGCGTCAAGGAACAAATTGGGGCTACAGGTCTTCTCCCGAACGCTGCGTGGAGCATTGGCGGTAGTTGGGTCTACAAACCGCCAGTACGGTGTGCTCCCACGAGGAGCCGTCGCTGCGAAATCATCCCATGCCGCCGTGCCGAACCGGACAATGTCCTTGATGTGACGATCGTTGGTGTACTGTTCGGCGTTGAACTCCTGATGCGCAAACGACTGGAGCTTCTGCTTGACTCTGTCATATCCGCCCATGTAGCTCAGATGCCAGCCAGCGCCGAAGATACAACCTTCTGTGCCAGAGTTCCGAGCATAGCTCAGATTGCCTTGAAACTTGCTGTGAAGTGATCCGAAACGAATAGCTTTGCCCAAAGTCCACTTCGGGTCCGAGGTCAGATTGGCGTAATACCAGTACGCCTGCATTTCCAAGGTGTAGAGCTTGCCTTGGTCGATGTTCTTGATCTCTTCAATCTTCTCACGAGACACGATCTCGTCGGCATCTGTCGTGATGATCACATCATCGCTGTGGGCGGCTCCAATCCCATTGGTCAGGAAGTTGCGCTGGTTTCTCTCACGAGTCCAGTTCATGTCCTGACCGGGCTCTTTTTGAGATGGATTGCCACAGACAAGAGCCGTAATCTTGTCGAGGAATGGGGCAAACCGCTCCCGATTCTCTTGGAAATACAATGGTTTGGGCTGACCGCCGTGTGTGAGCGTCGATTCACACAACACAAAGCGGTCTACCACGTCATAGAGTTCACGAAAACGAATCTCAATGACATCAAGTTCATTGAAGAATGGGAAACAGTCGAAGATTGCCATGTTTATCCTGTGATCATTACCTTGATTACGCCGTCTTGGTATTTACTGGCGATCTCGAAACCTTTCTGGATATCTTCCAGAGGCATTTTGTGAGTTACGAGTTTTTCAATGTCATGTTCGTCGGATGCAATTGTCCCCAATGCGATTTCGTAAGCCAACCTGAGCTTCTGATTTGATCGACGGGAGTTGGTCAAGGTAAGCTCCTTGACTCGCATTTGATGCGGATTGATCTCAAAGAGGTCCACTTCTGGAATGCCAACGATGCAGACCTGACCACCGGGACCAGTATACTTCATAGACTTAGTGAATGAATCTTGTGTGCCAGCCGCATCAAATACAACATCGAAATTGAATTTGGTGCCTGCATCTCCATAAACACAGTAGTTTGCTCCAATCTTGAGAGAAAACTGCGTCCTGTATTCCAGAGGATCAAACGTTGTCACATAACAACCCATCTGTGACAAAACTGACGCCAGACACAGGCCAATCGTGCCTGACCCCAAGATGCCCACCCTGCTGCCAATCTTGAGCTTTACACGCTCTACGGCGTGCAATGCTACGCCAAGTGGCTCCAAAAGAGCAGCTTTCTCGAAAGAAAGACCATCGGCTCTCATCAGACGTTCTGGTTCAAGAATGATGAAGTCCCGGAAAGCACCAATGTCATTGGCCCCAAGGAACTTCACTTTCTCACACAGGTGGTGCCGTCCACTCACACAGAACTGACAGTTCAGACAAACAAGCCCCGGCTCAATTGCTACTTTGTCGCCCATGAGGAACCCGTGAGCTTTGCTCTCTACAACCTCTCCCGCAGGCTCGTGCCCAATGTCAATCGGCAATGGATTCTTGAAGGAACCCAGACCACAATGACGGAAGAAGTGCAGATCGGAACCGCAAATTCCAACTGCCTTCAATTTCACGAGGACTTGGCCGTCCTTCAAGACTGGAATCTCTTCCTCGAAAATCTCGATCTTCTCCTCAGAAACAATCTTAGCTACTCTGTTTTTCATGGCATTCCCTCAATACTTGGCATGTGTATTCAACTTGCTCGTCCGTCAATTCCGGATACAACGGCGGACAGATATGATGTTTGCTGAAATGGTTCGTGACCGGGAACCTTCCAGCACAGAAGTCGTCTCGATACAAAGGTTGTTCATGCACCGGAATCTTGTAAACTTCACCCGTCAAACTGACGCCACGCTCTTTACAGAACCCCTTGTAGAATTCCTGAGTCTCTGGGGTCTTGATGATGCACTTGTAGAAGGAGTTGGCAATGGAATCATCGTAGAAGACATCGAAGATATCTCCCAGACGATCCTTGTAAATCTTGGCCAGATGCCGCCGACGTTCAATTCTGGCAGCAACCCGGTCCATCTCCAGACAACCCATTAGCGACGTAAACTCTGATACCTTGAAATTGTCGCCGCCATTATTGATGCAAAGACCAATGTCCTTCGGATCACGGCCAAAGTTCCTCAGTGACCGACATTTTTCCATCAGTTCGTCGCTATTGGTCGTGATCATGCCGCCCTCGCCAGTCGTCATGACCTTCGTCGGGAAGAAGCTGAAACAACCAATATCTCCAATGGAGCCAGCCTTGTAGTCGCCACGGGAAGCGCCTACCGCATGAGCGGCGTCTTCAATCAAAATGACATCATGCTCTTTGCAAATAGCCACGATCTCTTCAATATGCTTGGAGACAATGCCGCCAATATGTACAAGGATAACTGCTCGGGTGACGCCCGGCGTGATGCTCGCCCGCAAGTCCTTCGGGCAGATCGAGAAGGTCTCATCCTCGATGTCGCACATATTCAGGAACCCGTTGGAATTTGTCACAGCGACAGACGTGGCGAAGAACGTGTTGGATGGGATAATGACTTCCCGACCAACAACATCAATGGCACGCAAAGCAACTTCTAGTGCTGCCGTTCCAGAAGTGACACAGATCGAGTGCTTGCAACCTTGGTATTCTGAGAACTTACGCTCGAATTCCTTGGTGTATTTGGCCTCGGAGATGAAACCCCCTTCGAGGATTTCACGACAACCGTCTGCGAACTTCTGGATGTATTCTGGCTCAAACTTCAGATCAAACAGATTTACTTTCATACTTCTTCTTTTTCTCCGCTGGGACTCCTGCGTACAAGAAGTCTTCTTCAGTAATTTCTCTCGTCACGACCGCCCCGGCACCCACTGTGGTGTTCTTGACGATCTTGATGTTTGGGATAACCGTCGAATTGGCTCCAATGAAACAGTTCTCGCCGATCTGCACATATCCACAGAGCGTGGCTCCGGGAGAAATCTGGGAATAATTCCCGATTACATTGTCGTGTTCGACAATCGCTGCCGTGTTGATGATGCAACCATTGCCCACAACGGCATCCGTGTGGATGACCGAATTGGCGAGAATCAGGTTGCCGTAGCCGATTTTGGCACTTGGAGCAACAGTTGCTTTTCTGTGAATGATGTTGATGGGCGGCTTGCCCGTGAGCAAGATGAGTTTCTCGATATGAGCTTTTCGCATGGCATTGTTGCCAGTAGCTACGAAGTAGTCACTCTTCTTCAAGAGTTCGACATTTTCGTCAATCGTTCCGTTGAGATAGGACTCATTTTCTCGTGGATCAAAGAACCATTCGAGAAATGAAACCTTGCTGTAATATGGCTTGAAATGATTGTTGCGATCCAGTTGGTTTGTCGCAATTTCGTAACAGATACGAGCCCCAGCCTTGCCGCCGACAATGATCAGGTGCTTTCCCGTATCCTCGACCCAATTTGCTTTGAGTTCCAACTCTGTCCTCCAGTTATAGTAGTTCATTGTTGCCTCTGTTGATCTTGCTGACCTCATGACATCGTTGAATCTTGATCCCTCGATGATCCAAAAACCACTTCAAGATCGTCTCTGGGTGGAATTTCTTCTTGGATTCACGCATGTAGTGATCAATGAAACAAGCCTTGTCGCAATAGATCGTCATGGGGTATTCGCCACCAAAAGCGAATCTATCATTGATTCCTTCGCCGATCCAAGCCATTGGATGATCATGGCCCTCGGGAATGTAAATCTTGGAAGGATCAAGTTGGTGGAGATCAGGCAGATCGTTCACGATCATGT
>JACCDT011955607.1_pt1 | contig 23942 bp, 27 predicted proteins | sample 7446291 | NCBI WGS metagenome assembly JACCDT01 (sample SAMN15323446, study PRJNA562643) | freshwater metagenome | isolation source: river surface water | place: USA:Blue River Watershed | collected 2017-08-17 | reverse complement strand
GTGTTTTAGCAAGCTCGGTTTGCGTAATATTCTTCTTTGTTCGGATCTTTTTGAGATTTTCTCCTAGTTTTTTTGCATCATCTTTCATGAAAAGAGTATAGCATAAATCGTTGTATTAAACTACAACAAAAGCAAGTCATTTCTGACTTGCTTTTGTTTGCTAGTTTCGACCCTTGTCGAGTGCTCGAACTAGCTCTCTCTATTGTGACCCTACGGAGAATCGAACTCCGCTTCCATCCTTGAGAAGGATGTGTCCTAACCGATAGACGATAGGGCCGTGTTTTACAACCTGGATAGTATACCTAAAAAATAGAATTATTCAAGGTTTTAATAAAAGAATAAAGCCATACCTCTCGGTACAGCTTTATAATTTGGTTGATTTTTAATCAATAAGCTCACAAACCTCTTTTTTGAATTTGAAATTTCCTGATGAGTAAGGCTCCCAAAACTCAGCAGCTTGTTTTTTTTTGGCATCTTTGAGGGCTTGTACAGCATCGATTCCTTTTACTTCATACCCATCAGTATTATCATTCCCAATTTTGGCAACTACTTGGTCTTGTGGAATAGGAGTAGTTAGTGGAATTTGAATTCCAATCCATTGTACTCTGATATGCTCAGGGGCAAATCCTGGAGGTGTTGCGATAATTTTTATTTTTTTCATCTTTAACGATTTTTTACAAATATACACTGTTTTGTATAAAAGTCAACTATGTGTAATAAATTTGAAATGTGTGGTATGGTAATAAAAATTTATACGCATGAGTGTACCTAAACCACCAAAAGAAATCCTGCAACATAAAGATGAGCGGGAAAATTATTTGAAAGAATGGAAGAGATTGTTTGAAGCAATACATCCTGAGATGAAAGTCTTTGTCGCTGATGATAGCCCTGAATTTATAATGACAAAAGACTTTATATACGGTCATAAAGACTTTGATTCGTACTACTGGCAGATAGCCATACTTGTAATGTTGCCAGACAGAGAAGATTTTGATCAACATTGGCTTGTAGGATTAAACTACGGGCAGATGTTCTCAGATGTAGAAGTCGCACTGGATACATTTGTAGACGAGAACCCGGGATATCCTTATCAGCCGAAAACAAAACTCTGGGAAGAATTCTACAATGAGCTATCTGAAAAGATGAACAAGATAAAAGCCAGCGTGCCGCGTCCTCCAACTTTCAAATAATAAATGCCCCGTTATTACGGGGCATTTATTTATATCAGACAGATATCTATACATATCTTTTTAATTTTTTTATAATATTTTATATTTCTGCTTTAGTGCCTGGATTCTACTGTACGAATCCATGATCTGGCTCCATTCTAGCGTGCCGTCTTGTAGGGCTTTTTCTACAGCAGCACGAGCCTTTATGGCGACGTCTCTGTCGTAGGTTTTAATATTGTTTGAAAGTATGAGCATGTCGTTGCCTGCCTGTATTGCACGGATGATTTTTTGATCAAAAGAATAGCTATCTGTAATTGCCCCCATATCTAGGTCGTCTGTGATCACCACACCGGCATACCCCAGCTCCCCACGAAGCTTGGTATCTATAAAAATCGACGAAAGCGATGCTGGGTACACAGGGTCTATATCTGTATCTATGACATGCGCTACCATGACCATAGCCGCATCATTTGTCTTGATCAGATCTGCAAATGGCAAAAGCTCGGTCTCGCTATATGTCTTTGTAATATCGACAAAGCCTATATGGCTGTCTTTTGTAGATGAGCCATGCCCTGGATAGTGCTTTATGGCGGTGATTATATTTTGGCCTCTGTGGCCTTTGATAAATGCTCGAGCTGACTGTATGACTATAGCTGGATCAGCAGAAAACGAGCGCCCGTACATGCCGATAGCAGGGCTCTTGGGGTTGATGTCTATATCGACCGATGGAGCAAAATTTATATTGATGCCGACAGATTTGAGGTCTTTTGCCAATCGAGCAGATTCTTTTTCTATCACTAAAGGCTTTTTGGTACCTAGGACTTTTGCCGAAGGGATTGGCGCAAATCCGTATCTTTTTTTCAAGCGATTTACTGCACCACCCTCCTCGTCTATTGCGATAAACAATTTTGTTTTTGCATTTTTCTGCAGGTCTTTATTTAGTTTTGCAATCTGTTTTTTAGATACGATATTGCGAGTGTACTTTTTGGTGAGGCTATCATAATCAAACAATATGACCCCGCCTACATTTGTAGTTTTTAGTAAATTACCAAAATCATTTTTTGCTGTATACCTAGTGCCTCGCATGCCCACAATAAACAGCTGGTCGATATAGAGCGCTCGGTCTTCGGCTCGCTGTGGTAATACTGTTTGTGCATTAGCAGTACCCACAAGAAAAATACAGCAAAAAAATATAGCTGCAGACAATATAAAGGTTTTTATGAGATTCATATACCTAAAGTATACACCACGCGAGCTATCTATGTTTCAAAAGCTCTTTCCGCTCCTTCTCTGGGAAATGCTCTATTGCGTAGCGCAGTGCAGTACGAGGGATAGCGCTGTAGTATATGAGGAGAAAGTCTCGCAATAGTGGCAGACCGCTGTATTTACCTACTTCGCGGAGCATCCAGCCAGTGGCTTTGTGCGAGAGATCGTGTGGGTCCGCAAAGAGCACCTGTGCGAGCGCAAAGGTATGTACTGGCTCGCCTATCTTTATATATGCATGTGATGCAATCATCGCAATGCGGCGCTCCCAAAGGTTTTGGGATTTGATCAGCTTGTACAATATTTTTTCATTATTGGTCTCGAGTACATAGCCCCCAATGATAGCGGCTGCTGAGGTATCTACAAGATCCCAATTGTTTATATATGCAGTATGTGCAAGATACAGCTCTGCGATCTTTTTGCGGTTTTTGATATCTGCATATTTGTACTGGAGCACCAATATATGGAGCGCGAGCAATCTATACTCGTGCTCGCGCGACGCCAGAAGCTCTAGAATATCGAGAGTTTCTATACTACTAAAATACTTTTTTGCAATTGCGCGCGTAGCAGGAACTGAGACACCGATAAATACATCGCCCTCGCCATACTGCCCCTTGCCTGTTTTAAAAAAGCTTTTTGATACAGCAGCACGAGCCGGGTCTGCCTGTGCACGCAGTTCTTTTTTTATCTTTGTAGCGAGTGTTGCCATACGGATATAGTAGCATACAAAATCTTCTGTTCGGGGCCAGTAGAAAACCCCACTAGTAAGTGGGGTTTTCTACTTTATATAAATCTTTCGATTACTATTTTTCCGTCTTTGACTTTGTATACACAAATCTCAGACTCTTTATTACGTCCACGAGTCTTGCTGGTAATATCCATAGTCATCACACATGCAAAGCTATCGTCTGCTACAATAGGATCACTGATTGTCATCTCGTGCATTTCAACTATATCAGATTTCCACTGGTCAGCAGCAGCTTTTGCTTCGTCTTTACCGTGTCGCACTTCTCCACCCCATTCAGCGAGCTCATGAGTCTCCCAGTTGGGAGCAAAAAGCTCATCCCATGCGCCTTCAAAATTGTTTGCTCGACAAAGCTCTACTAATCTTTGCGCTATTTCTTGTGTGTTCATACTATTTTTATATTATTACTTGTAATTCACAAAGTATACCTCAAATAGCACGCCCCCACAAAAGCTGTATACTTTTTCTTTGGGTATATGCCTATAGTGTGGTGCGCTTCGTCAATACCATAAAAAAAGCTTATAGTATCTAAGTACTATAAGCTTTTTGGATGTCACGCAGGACTACCCATTGTTTTCAAAAATTTAAAATGCGACCCGATTGCTTCTAATGCAGTGTCGTACACATTGTACTGGACACCTAGCTCTGCACAGGTCTTTTCGACAATCTTTTGGATTGCAGGATAATGCACATGCGAGATTTTTGGGAATAAGTGGTGTTCTACTTGGAAATTAAGCCCGCCGACAAGCCATGAAATCAGCTTGTTGTCCGGTGCAAAATCTGCAGTTGTACGAATTTGATGCAATGCAAATGATTCTGGAATAAGATAATCCTCTGGTACAGATATCATATGTGTCTTTTCGACAGCGTGAGCCAGCTGAAAAACAACGCTGATAACAATACCGCAAGAGCATACAAATACGAGATACCCGCACAGTACTTGGACAAAAGAAAATCCACCAAAAAAATATGGCACAAGTATAAAAATACTTACATGTACAATTTTGCTCAAAAAGAAAATAAAATATTCCACTGTCGGGATACTCTTGATTTCTTTTCGTCCAATTTTTTTGGTGAGTAATTTTTTCCAATCCTGAAACCAAATCCAATACCCATAACCGAGCCCATATAGTGGCAATGCATACCATTGCTGGTAGTGATGCAGTGGATGCAAAGGTTGATCTGGGTGCATACGCATAATAGGCTCTACGTTTATATCATCATCGTGGCCATTGATATTGGTATACGTATGATGTATAATATTGTGTTTTATAAGCCAAAAGAAAATGTTTCCTCCGAGCATATTGAGCGTATAGCCCCACATGGTATTTACCCATTTCTTTTGACTAAGGCTCCCATGGCCTGCATCGTGCATGATATTGAATCCAATTGCGGCTGCAAGAGTGCCCAATACTACACATAAAAGTACTCGTACTATCGCATAGATCCATACTACATACCACAGACTTCCAGGTGGTGCATGTACAAATACAATAGCACTATATATCAGTACAAAAAGTACCAATATAATAGCCGCTTTGACATACAGTTGCCAATCGCCAGTTCTTTTTCTTTTTCCAAAATACTCATTTACGCGAGTATTGAGCGTTTCCATTACAATCCGTGGATCGTTATTAAATTTTATATTTTTCATTGTACAGGGGGTTTTGTTTGCTCGTATTATACCACAGGCAATATAGTTTTTTAGAACAAATCAAAATCGAGCGATAGTGGGAAATGATCTGAGACCACATCTGGGAGCACTTTGAAAGAATTGAGAAATACTTCATTTGAGATAAATACATAGTCTGCGTGGGCATCTGGGCCTTTGTAGAGCTCAGTACGAGTGGTCTGTATCCCCTGATTCTTCACGAGGTTTATTGTATATTTCTCGATAAGCTTGATACTCTCTGTCTCGAGATTGAGATTGAGATCCCCTACCAAAATCTTTGGCACCATACCAGTACCGAGAATAAATTCATTAATGATTTTTGACTGCTCGAGGCGGTGGTCGTTGTCGCCTTTGCCCTCTACTGACCAGTGGCCGTGTACATTCATCACCATCACGTCTTTTGTGCCTTGCTTTATATGTATCCACTGCATTTTGCGGGTGTGGTCCTCTGTGGTCGCGTCTACGAGAAGTACCTCGCCACTCTGGATCACCTCTATCCCCTTTTTCAAAAAGATAGCAATACCGTATGTCTCCTCTGCTATCGGGCAAAAGTGTACATCAAAATCTGTAAGGATAGCTGCAATCTCTGCGAGCAAGTGCTTGTTGCCATCTGTGTGATTTACGAGGTCTTCTTCGTGCTCACTACTGTAGTCATTGAAGACTTCTTGAAAGCAAAAAATATCTGTAGTGTCTTTATGTGCAATCAAAAATGCTTCAAAAGGTTCTTTTAATTTACCTGCCCATGTGTTGAGTGTAATCAATTTCATATGTATAAATTATAGCATATCTTGTGGTATTATATGCGTATGAAAAAACAAATCATTATCCTCATTATACTTATTGTACTTGCTGTATTGTCAGAATTTTTGTGGAAGTATGGACAAGATAAAATGCCCGCTATAGATCCAGTGTATTCATACGAGCAAAATACCACACTCATAGATGTTGCAACAGCTAGTGACTATGCAGTAGTCTCTGGCTCATATCCAGTATTCAAAAATGCAGATCCGGCATTCAATGCAAATATCGCAGACTTTGTGCAGTCTGCAATAAAAGACCAATTTGAAAATAGCGCCGAAAACTACAAGGCACGTGTAGACACTGCACTCCCCTCAGAAAATATCCCTGCAGTCCCAGCAGCTACAGATAGATTCCCTATGTCTATAAAAACAACTATAGCTCGCAATGATGCGCGTATTATAAGCGTAGTCATCCACATAGATCAATACACTGGTGGTGCGCACGGACAAGAGATTATTCAAACATTCAACTACGACCTTGATGCAAAGACACAGATCACCGTGCAGTCTTTACTACAAAAATATCCAGACTTTTTGGAAAAAGTATCTACACTTGCTCGTGCAGAACTTCGTTTAAAACTCGCAGAGGATGCACAAGTATCTCAAAATGAAATAAATACCGAAATGCTCAACGATGGCACCAGCCCAATAGCAGAGAATTTCTCACTCTTTAGCTTCCCAGACGATACACATATCACACTATACTTCACCCAATACCAAGTCGCACCGTACGTATTTGGATCTCCAAAAATCACTCTCTTGTTTCCACTACAATAAGATACAAAAAATCCCTCATATATGAGGGATTTTTTGTATGCACTATTTTTCTATAGTTTGCTGTGCAAGATGAAATTCGTCGAGTGCTTTGTAGAGATGTGCTATGAGGAGCATTGCAAGTGGGTACAATACAACAAGCGCAATACCATACGTCAGTGCACCAATTACAATAAGTACAAGAGCTACAATGAGCACAAGAAGCACTGTCCAAAATCGCTCACCGCTCACGAGATGCCATGAATATTTTATCGATGCGGCTACACCGAGGTTTTTGTCTACAAAAGAAAGATTTACAAATGCGAGCCGTGCCATAAAGTATACGCCAGGTATGATGAGTGCCACAAAGCCTCCGAGTACGATGATCCCCGTGAGGAGCCCTACACCGATAAGCTTCAAAAATTGTGTACCTGTCGGGAGCATATTTCGCAGTGAAGCAAAAGTAAGTGTAGACTCCCCACCGCGCACTACTGCAAGCGAAATCTTGATCCACACAAAGCTCCATACTATTCCAAAGAGTACAAAACATAATGTCCCGTATACATAGAGCATGCCGTGGAGGCTTTCGAGCATACCCGAAATACTATTGAGAAGTACAGTAACAAGGCTGACCACAAAGAAAAACCGCCAATGTGTTTTGTATGTAGCCAATGATGTACGGAGTGTTTGGCGAATAGGAAAATCAAAATTCATATATGTATAAAATATTATCTATCTGGGGGAATATCGTAGTATCCTCCCAGGAATTGTACCATTTCAAAGAATGAATCACCAAGAGAGATGATCGCAAATGGAGCACCTTTTGGGTAAAGGTTGTAAAAATACACTACATACCGAGGATTTGTCGCGGGGAAATACCCCACGAGCGAGTGAAGGTTGCGGTCAGTATAGTAGCCACCACCATTGGGCCTTGCCACCTGTGCAGTACCAGTCTTTGCTGCCACGGTATAGTGCGGTAGTGCGCGATGATAACCATCGTCTACCACCTGGGTAAGCATTGTCGATATAGTAGTCACTGTTTCGGGCTTGAGGACAGGAGTAGCTGATTTTGGATATACCAAGTCTCTTGTTATTCCATTTTGCTGTTTTATCTGTGTTGCTACGTGTGGTGTCACTATGTATCCACCATTTGCAAGTACCGCAAAGCCTTTGACAATAGAGAGTGACGTGAGTGCTATACCCTGCCCGAATGCTGCATTTGCATAGTTTACATTATTGTTGTCTTTGAGCCCGTTTACGATACCATTGATCTCCCCCGGCAAGTCTACCCCTGTCTTTGTACCGAGCTTGAATCTATCGAGTATGTAGTCTTTGAATACTGCATTGCCCATTTTTTGCCCTACAAGCACCATACCTGTATTGAGGGACTGACTGAGCACATCTTGCATATTTACATTGCCACGACCTTTTTTGTCGAAGTTGTTTATAGTCTTGTCTCCCACTACTACAGAGCCCTTGTCTATATAGCGCGTCGCGGGGGTGACCGCACCACTATCTATTCCCGCTGCCATCACTATTGGCTTTACAATAGATCCCATCTCATACACATTTTGAGCAAAAGGATTTTTGAATACACTTGTATCCGAAACATTTGTAAAATTATTTGGATCAAAAGTTGGCATATGCGCAATGGCTACTATCTCACCAGTGTGCGGATCCATCACTATAGCTCCCACAGAATCGCTTTCATATTTTTGCGCAATACGAGCAACGATGCTTTCAAGCTCGCTCTGGACTACTGGCTCAATACTAGTGACAATATCACCAGAGGCAACATCATTTTTGAAAATAGTATCTTTAACATTGGAGAATATCTCAGCAAAAAAGTTCACATAAAAATCAGTACTGCTGCGTGAGAGTACAGTATTATAAAACCCTTCGAGCCCATATCGCCCGATGAGCTGCTTGTCTTTGAAAGATACAAACCCTATAGTCTGCGCGGCGAGCGTACCACCTGGATATACGCGCCATTTTTCTTGGACAAGGAGGAGTGCTTTTGGTTCACGGAGCGCCACAATACTTGCAGCTTGCTCTTCAGAGAGTCTTGTCTGTATTTCCTCGTATGGGTCGGCTTTTTTATTTGCCTTTGTGATAAATGCTTCTCTATCGAGATCTGGGATAATAATTGCGAGCTTTTTGTATAGGTTCTCTGGGTCGCCTACCTGCGCCGGGACGATAGCTAGTGTAAAGCCAGTAGCAATAGTTGCGGCTGCCACGGTGTCGCCATTTTTTGCAGTGAAATAAATATTACCCCTATCAAATGTGTCGCCCACAGGCTTTCTATATTGGTGCTCTGCGCGTGCTTTGTATGCGGAGTTTTTTACAATCTGCAAACGAAAAAGCTGCACAATAATAAGCGCAGATACGATAGCGAGGATTATAATAATCACTCGCAATCTTTTGATAAAGATAGTATTAGTTTGTGTTGATTGCGAGACCATGTGACATATCAGTATACGCAATTTGTGATGTTTCTACAAAGCCGAGAGATTTTGCATAGTCTTTTGTGAGATTGCGAGAAGTCGCAAGGTACTTGAGCTCTACCTGACCTATAGCTGCAGTAGTCTTTTTGATATTTTGTTCTACATTTTTTTGCTCTATTACAGAAAATGTGAGCGCCCCTACGAGATAAATATACCCTACAAACAATACCCCCACAGACACAGAAAGCGCAGAAACAACTTTTTTAAAAGCCGACTGTGAGATCGCAGATTGTACTTTTTGTATGTTGTGAGTGATTGTTTTTGTCATATTATATTTCTGTATTAACTTTTTGAATTACGCGAAGTTTGGCACTTCGAGATCGGGGGTTTGCTAATAATTCTGTTTTTGTAGGGGCAATTGGTTTTTTGGTGATAACGCGTTCATGAGTTCTCATCCATTGTTTTACTACTCTATCTTCTCCACTATGAAAGGTGATCACTGCGATACGGCCACCAGGAGTGAGGCGTTCGTACCAGGCTTCTAGCGCATCCTCTATTGCCTTGTATTCGTCGTTTACTGCAATACGAAGCGCTTGGAAGGTCTTTGTAGCTGGATGTATCTTTCCCTTTCGTTTGACCACGCTCTCGATCACTTCTGCGAGCTGCTTTGCGGTGATTATCTCACCATCTTCGCGGGCATCCACGATAGCTTTTGCTATAACACGAGCTTTGACATCCTCTCCATAAAAATAAATGATGTCTGCGATAGAATCTGCCTGCCAGGTATTTACTATGTCGTATGCATTGAATCCTGTATGACTTCCCTCTTTTGAAAATGTCATTGTGAGCGGTGTGTCGCTATTGAATGAAAATCCTCTCGTGTCTGCAAGTAGCTGAAATGTACTCGTACCCATATCGATGAGTACACCATCTACAGCGTCTACCTTTGCGGCTTCGAGGATCTTTGCTGCATCCTTGTAGTTTGCATGTATAAATTGCGCGCGAGGCTCGCTACCAAGGAGTGCATCAAATCTTTTTTGCGCATCTTCGTCGAGGTCTACAGCAATGACTTTTAGATGTGGAAATAAATCTAGCATCTTTTTTGTGTGTCCGCCGCCGCCAAATGTCCCATCGACTACAATGCTCGCATGTTCGAGATTAAGCTGGTCTATACTTTCCTGTAAAAGAACGGGTATATGCATAAATATAACTCTTACAAGATGCCGATAGCACCGAGATTGTCTGCCAAAGTATCGGCCTCTTTCGCAATACCTACTTTGTATTGTTTCCACGCCTCCTCTTCCCAGATTTCTACTCTGCTATGCACCCCCACAATTGCGACACTATTTTTGATACCAATACTTTTTTTCAAAGTCTCTGGCAAGAGTATGCGCCCTTGTGCGTCGATACCTGCCTCTACCGCTTGTCCTATAAGGTGGCGAGAGAATGCACGAGTATCTTTTTGTAATGAGCCATTTTCAGTAAGCTGATCGATGATTTTTTTCCAGCCAGCGAGTGTAAAGACAAAAAGGTTCTTTTCTACTCCTGGTGCTACCACGACAGTCTTGCCCATCTCTTTTCTGAATTTCACAGGAAAAGAAAGTCTATTTTTGTCGTCTATTGCATGAATGTATTCGCCGATTAGCATATTTTTTGTATAATTTCTTTATTTTCGCATTTACCACTTCTTCCCACTTGTTACCATTTTACCCCACAACGACCCACCTGTGCAACTACTAGGGTGTGGATAACAAAAACCCCGGCCATCGCTTTCACGATGGCCGGGGTTTTTTACTGAAAATTATTGTACGCTTTTTATAACATACGACATAGCACCTTTTGGGGTCTGGACTTCTATAGTGTCACCAGTACGCTTACCCATGAGTGCTGTACCGATTGGAGACTTGTACGAGATCTTGCCTGCAAGCATGTCTGTCTCTTCGCTCCCTACAATACTAAACACGCGAGTGTTCTCCTCGCCATCTTTTTGGATAGTGACCGTGCTCCCTACTGCTACTACACCAGTACTTGCAGTCTTTTTGACTACTGTCGCGTATTTGAGGATCTCTTCTATCTGCATTACACGCTCACGCATTTTTGCCTGCTCTTCGCGAGCTTGGTGGTATTCTGCATTTTCTGAAAGGTCGCCAAGACTCTTTGCATACTGAACCTGCGCAATAATCTCGCGCTGGCGATCGCCATTGAGAAATGCGAGCTCAGCCTCTAGTGCTTTTTTATTTTCTTCTGTAATAATCTCTCCCATATAAAGCATTAGTCTACCATACAGGACTATTGTGTCAAAAGTTCTGGATTTGCGCGAACAAAATCAAGTACTGGGCGAAAAGCATGTACCGCACCAGTAGTTATCTTTGGGCCATCCTCCATAAGTACAACAAAAGCAAAACGAGGTTTCTCATATGGGAAAAAGCCAAGTATCCATGAGTTCACGCGAGTGTTGTTTTTGATCTGCGCAGTTCCTGTCTTTGCTGCAGAAGAAAGTCCATCCATAAGAAGCGCACGAGCTGTGCCATCAGTAACATCCAGGAGTAGCCCCTCGTGTACCACGCGATATTCTTCTTGTGTAAAAGGAAGTGGTGTTGTTGCTACTTTTTGACCGGGGTCTTTTTTAATAAGCGTAGGAGTTACCAACGTACCTTTTGATGCAATACCTGCCATTGCACGCACCATTTCGAGTGGTGTCACCTGGTATCCATATTGACCAATAGCCGTATTGTATGTATCTCCGAGACGCCATGGGTCATTGGGGAACTTTTTTGCTTTCCATGCAATACTCGGTATGCTACCACTAAGCTCACCTGCAAGGTCTATACCCGTCTTCTGGCCAATTCCAAACATTCTTGAATACTTTTCTATATTTGCAATACCGAGACCTTTCTGCGAGCCAAATCCCCCACCTATTTGGTAAAAATAAATGTTTGAAGATATAGCAATAGCGCGGCGCATATCTACCAAACCATGAGCTGTATTGTCTTTAAATACCGAAAACGTTCCTGGTTTATATGGATTTGGCACCCTCATTTCTTTGGTACTCAGTATCTGTTTTTGTGGAGTAATCACATTTTCATGGAGGGCTGCAATTGCTAAAAACGGCTTAACGATAGAGCCTGGCGTATAGAGACCTTCGGTAGCACGGTTTAGAAATGGTCGCGCACGACTTGTCATATAGCTTTTTATAAGCTCAGTATCACTCCCATCTGCAAGTACCTGTGGATTGTACTCCGGATAGCTTGTCATGGCATGTATTTCACCGGTATGTACATCCATGATTACGCCCGCTCCACCAACAAAACCAGCTCGCAATGCGAGACTCTCTATCTCTTTGAAAAGAAGATTTTGTAATCTACTGTCTATCGCGAGTGTAATATTTTTCCCTTGTATTGGTCTTTCTATAAGACCACCAGAGACTACGGTACCATCTACGGCAACCTCTACAATCCGAGTACCATTTTGTCCGGCAAGATCTTGATCGTATTCTTTTTCCATACCATCTTTACCAATAGTGCGCGTGCGCCAAAATCTATCATTTGTATCTTTTGCTGGGTATGATACATAGCCGAGGAAATTTGCAAAACCTTCGAGATGGGTATATTTGCGGACTGTACGACCACCTTCTACATCTATAGTATTCCATGCGAGCTCATTATTGTGTCGGTCATATATTACCCCTCTATCTGCAAATATGGGTACCGTCTCTACACTATTGATAGTACTTCGCAGTGCATAAAAATCGTGACGAATTATTTGCAAATAAAAAAGTCGTATAGAAAATATACCCATAACAGCAAATACCGCTACGAGTATTGCTTTGAGTGAGCGTTTTGGGATAGGGCGCTCTACACGCCCTTCAAATTGCTGTTTGTCGAATGCGGGGAGATTGTGTACGTCCAAAAGGAGCTCATCGGGGTGGAGCTCAAAAACCTCTATTTTTTTGGCTTTTCGTTTCATCATATACTGCCAGACGAGTATAGCGCATCACCAAGTATCGCACTACTGCAGCTCCGCAGGTGATCAAAAAAAGTATTAAACCATGTATATGAAAGCCTGGATTTCGAGAAAAAGCTGTATCATATATTGCGGCAAGTATTAAAAATACCAGCATCCCCGGAGCAAGAAAAATAGCGAGCACAAAGCATACCACGGTAGCCCACCATGGCAAGTACAGCATAGACACTACACACAGTATTGCAAAAGATATTGTGCGAAAAACTTTTTGCATATTAAAAGACTCTCCTAAATATAGTACGCAATATCAAGAGTAGCACCAGACCGCTCGCAATAAAGAATGCAGTCTGATTTGCAAAAAGTTGTACGAGCATAGCGCTGAATATATAGGTCACATAGTCGAGTACTCCTCCCCCACTTATTTTATTTTCTTCTGGTATTGGTGCTGGAGTCCCGGTGAGTGCTGGCTGGATGTTTTCAGTAATAATACCTTTTGTCATATCTTCGAGAGAGCTCCCTACACGAAGCTTTGCGCCATCACGTACAGAGGTCAAGTATTCGAGCTGGACGAGACGCCATGCATCCATAGCTACATATACCTTGCCAATGATTGGAGTCTTTTCTACAGATTTCAAAAACAGAGAAGTTTTTGACAGTGGCGCAGGGCCGATAGATAGATTTCCTATTGCTTTTTCTAGTGTTGCTATACGCACCCCTTTTGTAGTTACTGCTTTTTGTATACTTGCAGTGATAGTGATATTTTCTTTTGGAACAACAAAATCTGTTTTGATAGTTTTTGCACCGAGACTTGGGATGCTCACCGTTTGTGTATTGATAGCCTTTGTAGGATTTGCAAATACCACCGTATATACGACAGTACTTTTTTCAGCATTGTATATGAGCGCCTGGAGCGAGACAGTACTCCCCACAGCTGCACCACTCGGTGCTACGGTAAATGAGTTTTGTGGTGCTGCCGCAGATACACTTCCAAAAAATCCAAAGAAAATTATAAGTCCAGAAAAGACGTATTTCATATCTATAAGTATAAACTACTTTGTAAAATAAAAGAACCCATGGAGGATGGCATAAAAATTGAGCACACTGTGGGCGATAGATATCAAGATGAGATTGGGATACCTATCGTACATGATCGCAAATGCAAGCCCACTAACAAATGCAAATGGTACCATCACCTCGGGGCGTGGGTATATAGCATGGATTAGTGTAAAGAGTATTGTATTGAGCAATATGAGCACCCATTTTTTGCGTGTGATAATAGCGAGCTTTGGGAAAAGAAACCCTCGATATGCAATCTCCTGCAGGAGTGACACTGGGAGGAATAGAAATAATAAATGCGGGCTTTGGTACCAGACATTTACTCCATCGAGATTCCAAAGATTTGCGAGGAATTCAAGTGCCCCAATGCCGAGTAGCGTAAATATACTGTATGCAAATATATTTTGTAAAAGATTTTTCCGAGAAATACCACACATTGCATCAGACATTTTTTCATGTGCAATGATAGCGTATATGAGGAGTGTCGATGAACACAGTACCAACATTCGCCACGAGACTGGGATCACCCCAAATATCAGCAACGCTATCGGGAAAATAAATATGAAAAAAATCTGCACATATGCGAGCTCTTTTTCTGCGTGGGTGTGTTGTACTGGCTCCATAAAGCTAAAGTATAGTATATCTATGCGAGCAGTGCACCTTCCTCGATGAGCAATTTCTTTTTTGCCTCGGGACCACCTCTATTGTACTCGCCTATTTTACCGTCGCTCCGTAGCACTCGGTGGCATGGGATTGTAGGGTCGTAGTTGTTTTTCATCAGTGTTCCTACAGCGCGGGCAGCGCCAGGCGCTCCAGCCCGCGCCGCAACCTCCCCATACGTCATCGTCTTCCCTTTTGGGATTTTGCGTACGACTTCGTACACTTTTTGAGTGAAGGTTTTCATTATAGAAAGGACAGAAAAACTAACTTTGTTTTTTACAGATTTCAATATTAATTTTAAACATGTCTATATCTAAAAGATTTTCCTGAGGAATTACATCTAAACATTTTTTAAAAATAATATTTTTACGCTCCATATAAAAATAAGTGCACAGTAGAAAAACTAAAGATATAAATATAAATATAAATATAAATATAAATATAATATTAAGTATACTTTTTTTCATATAATTTGATTATATCATATTTTTTTAAAAATATATCAAACACCGAGTCAGAAATCTGGTTCTGTTATGCAAATAATATTTCTAGTGTGTCACAGACAAAAAATGCCTAGAGCAAAAGCTCAGGCATTTTTTGTTGTGGACCCTACAGGACTCGAACCTGCCACCCCATCATTGCAAATGATGTGCTCTACCAGATGAGCTAAGGGCCCCCTTATTGGAGACAAAACCTATTGTAGCAAAGCTCTGTTTTTTTGCAAGTTTTTATTAATGCTATACTATATTCCATATGAAAAATAATAATATATGGTATGGAATTGGGGGTATCGTGATAGGAGTATTGATTATGCTCCCCTTCACTCACAGTGCTCCAAATAAAAAGACGAGTATGCACCAAATGCCAGATGGTACGATGATGGTAGACAATGGAGGTAGTATGGCGAGCATGATGCACGATATGAATACCACACTAAAAGGTAAAACAGGTGATACTTTTGACAAAGCATTCCTCGCTGAAATGATAGTCCACCACCAGGGTGCAGTAGATATGGCAAAGCTCGTACTCACCAGTTCAAAACGCCCAGAGCTTATCAAGCTTGCAAACGATATCATCTCTGCGCAAAACAGCGAGATCCGCATGATGCAAGATTGGCAAAAAGCGTGGTTTAAATAAACACATTTGCTCCTATAAAAACCCCTGTTTTAAAATAGGGGTTTTTATATTGCGTGATATACTCTACCTATATGCATATCAAAGAAATACTCAAAATATCACGTCCGCGTTTTTGGCTTTATGAGGGTGCGACCTTTGCACTCATTGGTGCGCTCGCTGGAGCTACAAATACAGCATTCCTACACAATCCCACTTTTTGGATATTTGCACTATATTTCCTCATCCCTGCAAATATACTCATCTACGGTATCAACGATATCTTTGATTACGAGACAGACAAACTCAATCCTAAAAAAGGCACCTACGAAGCGCTCGTCGCACCAGACCGCCACAAAAAAGTCTGGGTCTGGATACTTGCGACCAATATCCCCTTTCTCTTTTTTGTCCCACATACGCCAGCACTCCTTATTTCTTTTTGTGTATTTATATTTTGCGCGAGCTTCTATTCAGCCCCGCCTATCCGCGCAAAGGCTCGCCCTATCATAGACTCACTCTTCTCTGCGGGGCACTACATAGCGACAGGTATCTTTGGCTACTACCTTGCAGGCGGCACCCAATTCCCCATTTATGGCTTCATCGCGGGTATGCTCTGGGCGACAGCAATGCATGCCTATAGCGCAGTGCCGGATATAGACGCAGACAAAGCAGCCGGGCTCAAGACTATTGCAATCCTTATCGGCAAAAGACCTACCATACTTCTGTGCTGGTTCCTCTATGTACTCTCTGCTGCGCTAGTCTTCCAATACATTCCTATCGTTGCAAGTATTGGCGCAATCGTATTTAGCTACTTTATGTACCGCTCATACAAAGTAAATACAGAGGAGGGGCTTTTTAAACTCTACACATACTTCCCACTCATCAATAGCGGTATCGGTATGCTTGTATCGCTTGTACTAATGTACACACTCGCAAATTAAATTATATATAACGATATAATTTAATTTTTGGGTATATATTTTTTTACTACTGGGTATACATAGGTATCTACCAAAAACGCATAACCGTCTTTGTTTGGGTGTATACCATCTCCTAGCATATAAGCAGTATTCAAAAACACTTCATTGACGACAAAAGGAGTGAGTGGGATGTTGTTTTTTTTACTGAGGTCTACATAAAGCTGATCAAACTTTCTTTTGTATGCAAGACCGAGATTGAGTGGTGCCTGTATCTGAAGTAGCACAATTTGTGGAGGTGTATCTCCACTTTTTAGAATATCTATAGTATTTTGTATATTCTCTTTTGTGTTTGCTATATCGAGTCCTCGAAGTGCATCATTGCCTCCTATACCTAGTATCACCATATCTGGATTTTGCGATTTAATAAACGCTGCTCGCTCCAGGTTGCCAAATGTTGTCTCGCCACTTACTCCCGCATTGATTACTCGTACACGACTATCTGCTATTTTATTTTGAAGCTGCATAGGATAGGAATCTTTTGTATCAAGCCCAAAACCAGCAGTAAGCGAGTCGCCAAATGCAACAATCTTGTATTCATTTTGCTGTTGTGATTTTGGAGTATTTACCGGGTTTATTGATTGTGTATTTGAGGTATCTGAAGCAACAACATACCAGACAAGTATTCCTACTACAACACTAGCGAGCGCTCCTATTATGTATAGTGATTTAATTTTCTTCATATGATAATAACTCTCTGATACTTCTCCTATCAAATACAGACAGTGCAAAGGTAATCACCAGTATAAGCCCTATAATTGCTCCGAATGTCGCAAGTAGCTCATGCGAGTATAGTGTATAAGTATCGATATCTAGATATTTACGAGCAACTACAATAGTGACAGCAACAGCAGTACCATATGCCACAATAGAGGCAAGTATAGTAAAGAAACTACTCTCGATATAAAATAACATTCGTATAAAACGATTTGAGCTCCCTAGTGCCATGAGCTGTGCTCGCAGTTTTCTTTTTGAAGAAAATGAAAGCATGATAAGTGTCGAAACTAAAAAGATAGACAAAATAAGTGGCGGTATAGCAATCACGAGTACTAGGAGCGATAGGGTGCGTACTATGGTAAATACTATAGCACTGGCGTCTTTGGTGTTTATAATAGAAACATTGGGGTACGTATCTGCAAGCACTTTTGAAAGTGATGCTATTTGTGCGTCGTCAAAATAGCCATACCCAAAATACGTGGCAGGATACGTAGTCAAGTCTTTTGTGTTAAATAAAAAATAAAAGAACGGCAAACCTGAGTTTCGATTTGTCTCTCTAATACTCGTAACTGTCGCCAGCAAATCAAAACCTTGTATGTTAAAAAGTATCTGGGACCCTAGTCGTATATTTGCTCGCGAAGCAAATTCTGCATCAATAGAGACTTCATTTGGTATTCCAGAAAGTGGTGTTCCCTTTACGACAATATCACGATCTGAAAGCGCTACCACATGACTGAGGTTGAATTCACGCGCCAACTCTTGGCTCATAGTGGTATTTTCTTTTGCAAGCTCTTCTTGTATGGATACATCATCGATAGCCACAATACGAGCTCCTATATTGGGAAAGAGTTGTATTTGTGGTGCCGTAGATACGATACCCTCTAATTGTGATTTTTGTACATCTATCACGTACATAGACGGGATTGTATTTCGTATATCTGTTGTCAAAAAACTATACAGTGTTGTTTGTAATAGGATAAGTGTTGCAATACTCGCTAGTGCAACATACAGCGAAGTGACAGACACAATCCCAAAAATACCGTCTTTATATTTTATAGATACAATACTTCTAAACAAAAATCCCAATTGTGCACGTTTTTTATATAAAAACAAAAGTAATACAAAAAATATTGCAGCAAGCAAAAGATAGACTACTACAATACCGAGGACAGAAAGAAACCCTGCAACAAAGCTCTCAAGTAGATATATAGTGATACCTAGTAATGGTAAAAAAGATAATACCGTTGTAACGACAAGCTCTTTTTTTGTTTTAGTAGTTCCGATATCTTCTCCCCCATTGAGTAATATTTTAGGGTTCACCCGTAGTATTGCCTGGATATTTGGAATAAAAGAGGCAAGGGATGCAAGTAATACAAGTACCGCAGTAACAAAGAATACTGGCGCGAGAGGGACTGTCGGCAACGCCACATTGTAGATATCTGCTACATATGCTTGCATATATTGATACACATAGACACTCGCCCCTAACCCCAAAGACACAGCAATAGCGAGTGTATAAACCAATGCTCCAGCCATGATATATGCAAGTGATTTTTTGTCTAAACCAACAGCAGATAAAATTGCAAGACTTTTTCGTAACCGTTTTACCAAAAAAAGTACCCCCGCATAAATATTTACACTTGCAAGGACACACGAAATAATAACCGCAATAATAACAAACTTATTTACTGCCCCTATCCCTCGTATAACACCTCCACGAGGCTCTGCTGCGAAATCTATATCGAGACCAATAGCTGCTGCTTTTTGTTCTATACTAGATAATGTACTTTTTGGGAGCTGTATACCAGCAAGTGATACCCTGTATTCACTACGGAGTAATGCTGGGTCAAAGAGGCTTCTTGTAAATCCTTCTTGTGAAATACGTATTGTTGGAAAAAAACTAAATCCCGAAAGAATACGATCTGGTGACGCAGTAACAATACCCACTACTGTATAGGGCACACTATTGAGTGTGAGTGTGTCACCTGTTTGTATTGCGAGCCCACGAGCAAGTGCTTCGTCAATATAGACCTCATCTTTTTTTGGATATAAATACTCCCCTTTTTGCAAAAGTATGCTGCCATAAAGTGGGTATGATGCATCGAGCACCGAGACACTAACAGAGCGAGCTGTATCTTTGTACTGTATCAAACTCGAAAACGACAAACCCTTAGTACTTGTAATACTTGAATTATTTGCCACCGGGACTTGCAGTATGGCTTCTATATCTTGTACTGCAATTGGTCTACTTGCCTCTATCTGTATATCACCTCCTACAAGCTCGCGATTTTTACTCAGGACATAGGATTCACTTCCTCGTGTTACCAAAAGCGATGTCGCAACCACCATTGTAGTAAAAACAATAGTTATAAGCGGTAGCAAGAAATTAAAAAAATTTCTTGTAAATATTCTAGTACTATATTTCCATATGAGTTTAGTTTTTTGTATGTTCATATAGTTTTGCATCTTTTAATTCAAACACTCTATCCATCATACGCGCAATGTGCATGTCGTGAGTTATAACAATAAGTGTTTTATTTCTTTTTTGTACTTCAGAAATAAGAAGCTCCATGACTTTTTCACCAGTGTTTCTATCCAGGTTCCCCGTAGGTTCGTCTGCGAGGATTATTTGTGCGTCACTTGCAAGCGCTCGCGCAATTGCTGTTCTTTGTTTTTCTCCACCAGAGAGTGTAGCTGGAAATGCAGCAGCTCTATGAGAAAGCCCTACACTTTCGAGTAATACGTCTACCTGTTTTGTGGCATGCTTACCTTGTACACCTCGTATATCGAGCGGGGTTTGAATATTTTCTCTCACAGTAAATGGGTATATCAATTCAAATGACTGAAACACTATAGAAATAGTACTGTTTCTATAGTGCGAGAGCTTGCGTGCAGACAATGTTGTTATATCTCGCCCTGCAACTTCGATTGAGCCACGCTCTGGCATATCGAGCCCCGCAAGGAGCGACAAAAAGGTTGATTTGCCGGAACCAGAAGGTCCGACAATAGCAACTTTTTCGCCTTCATATATATCTACTGCTACACCCTGCAAAATAACGAGTTTTTCATTTTGTTGGGCAAATGCTTTATCAAGATTTTTTATTTGTATGATTGGTTTTTTCATTAGTTTTGTAAGTATACCATACAAAACCTTTATTTTTTATAGTTGTGCAAGTGGTGAGACACTCGTATCTCCTACAATGCGCTTGTATGCGAGCTCTGCAGAGATGAGACATATCGGCATGCCGATACCTGGGTTTGTCCCTGCGCCTACGTAGTACAAGTTTTGCACTTTTTTGTTTATGTTGTTGGGGCGGAATATCGCAGTCTGCCCTATCGTATGCGCGAGGCCGAGCGCAGTACCCTTGAAGGCATTGTAATCTTTTGCAAAATCTTTTATTGCATAAATCTTTTTGTATACGATGCGATTTTTGAAGTTTGGTATTTTGATAGTCTTTTCTATGAGCGTGAGGATGAAGTCTGCATAGTCTGCCTCAAATGCATCGGTATACTCCATACCAGGTGCTACGGGCACGAGCACAAACAAATTCTCTTTGCCCGCAGGTGCGACATTTGCATCTGATTTTGAAGGATTGCAAATATAGAGCGATGGATCCTCTGGCCATGCTGGGTGCGTGGTGAGCTGGTCAAAGTTTTTATCCCAGTCTATTGCAGACAGCAAGTTGTGGTGTGTGAGCTCTGGGATTTCGCCATCTACGCCAAGGTACATAATAAATGCACTTGGTGCGAGGCGGCGCTTGTCCCAATACTTTGGAGATTTTGTACGATATTCCTCGTCGAGGAGCACCATATTGGTATGCGCGATATCTGCATTCGATACCACAATATCAAACATATATTCCTCTCCTCCGACAAACCGGATACCTTTTACAATACCCTTTTCTACCAAAATCTTTTCTGCTTCTTTGTGTGTATGAAATATCACCCCGAGCTCTGTTGCAGTAGCGACCAATGCTTCAGGGACTTTGCCAATACCGCCATCTGGGTACCACTCGCCTTCTACGAGGTCTACGTAATTCATGAGCGTATATATACCTGGAGTTTCTTTTGGTGCAGTACCTACGAGGAGCGTCTGGTATTGCATCACGCGGCGGAGGATCTCGTTTTTGAACAATTTATTTACAATAGCTTTTTGGCTTTTGAGAAGTGGTAATTTGCGCCCCACTTCCATCACGCGACGATTCATAAAATCAAAAATGTTGTTGTAGTTTTTGAACATGAATTCATTGTACGCAACTTCGTATTGGAATTTTGTATCGCGCAAAAATATATCAAGCTTCGCTCCTGCACCTGGCTCGAGAGATTCAAAAAGTTCTTTGTTTTTTGCAGTATCAGAGTATAGATCTACCGGAGCTTTTTCATCTTTAAAAAATACACGATACGATGGGCTAAGCTTTTTAAGTGTATAGAGGTCTTCTACCTTTTTACCCAAGAGTCCAAAAAAGTGCTCAAAGACTTCTGGCATCATGTACCAGCTCGGCCCCATATCGAATGTGAAGCCGTCTTCAGTAAACACGCGCGCGCGGCCGCCGAGTGTTTCGTTCTTTTCAAATACCTCTACTTTGTAGCCTTTTTTTGCGAGCATGCATGCAAGCCCGAGCCCACCAAATCCAGAGCCTATAATCCCAACTGTTTTTTGTTCCATAATACTTTCAGTATACACCATATCTTGCCGAGCTTCGACACACGGTTTCTTTTTGAAAATACATCATAGTCGCTCTTTTCTATTTCTTTCAAAATTTCTTCGTACATAGCTGATGCAAAAAGTACTGGCTTTTGTGCATGTGGCGCGAGGAGCTGTATTCCCTGATTAGCCTGCTGGTACAATTCGCGATTTTTTGTGATCAAATATTGCATGCAGGTGCGCCAATTTTGTGTTACCTTCCCCAAAGCAATATCATTTTCTGCGATACCGTATACACCAAATATTTCTTTTGGAATATATATACGCCCGCGGTCTCTATAGTCCTCCCCTATATCACGGAGGAAATTTCCTAGCTGCATTGCCTCACCGAGGAGCTTTGCATAGGGTATCGCATCACCTTTGAAGCCTACAATATAGGTCATCAAAATCCCCACGACTTCTGCAGAGCCATACATATATTTTTGGAGATCAGTATAGGTATCGGGTTGTGCAAAGTTTATATCGCTAATCATTGCATCAATAAAATCTATTGAATACTCCCACGGGATATTGTGCTCGACGTGTATATCGTACATTGCTTGCTGCGCCCACTCGGAGCTTTTGCCTGTCTCTATAGTCTCGAGCCAACTTTCTTTCCAGGTGGTGAGGAGTGCCTTTGGATCAGAGCCGGGCGCAGGGTTGTCTACGTATTCATCGGGGATGCGTACAAATGCGTACAGAACCATCACCTTCTCTGCCACGTCTTTTGGGAAAAACTGCGTCGCCAAAAAATAACTCGTCCCATGGTGAGCCATTATTTCTTTTGCTTTTTCTATGGCCTCTGGGTTCATTTTTTTCTTTTTTCTAAAATCACTATCAAACGTTCAAAAAAATCTTTTTCTATTTCCGAGAGCGCTGTTGTACAAGTACGTACCGCTGTAAATGCAGTAGATATTATTTCTTCTATATTGTGCTTGATACCGGTAGTCTCGACAAATGCTTGAATATGAGCAACATCCTCATCTGTAATTGTAGTATTTCTTTTTTCAAAAAATGATGCGGCTATGTCTGCTGACTGCTCGCTCATATATGCGCTCACGAGCGTATGCTGGCCGCTTGCAACATCAGTACAAAGGCCTTTGCCAGTGTCTTCGCCATAAATATCGAGGAGGTCGTCTTGTGCTTGGAATGCTTCGCCAAGATACCCAGCTGCTTTTTCAATTATTACTTTTTTATTTTCTTCTACACCGCCAAGCGCACTACCCAAAAGTATTGGCCTCACAAAGGTATAATTGCCGCTTTTCAATCTATTTTTTTGGAGCACCTCTCTAACACTACTTTTTGTATTTGCAGAGATATCTACGTCTATCATTTGCCCTACTACTACCTCTTCGATGAGCTGGAAAAATATTTTCTGCGCCTGTGTGCGTATTGCAGTATCAAAATGTTCTGTGCCCTGTATAAAAGACTCCATGCTCCACGCAAAGATTAGGTCACCAATGAGGATCCCCTGCGAGAGCCCGCGGTGCACCGCATCAGTATCTTTTTTGGCTGTGTATATCTGAGCGCCAAATACATGCGCTGTATCTACACCATGGCGTGTGTGTGCATTGTCCATGATGTCGTCGTGCACAAGAGCAAATACATGGAGCAACTCTATCGCACACAAGATACCAAAGATATCTTGTGTGCCGCCTTGAGCTTGATACGCAGCATACACTGCATACGGGCGAAAACGCTTGCCTCCTTTAGCAAGCGTTTTGATATGCAAAAGCTGAGCTTCTACTTCTTTTGTAACACCCAGAGAAATACTACGAGCAACAAGAGTATCTACGCTATCTATAAATCTGAGCTCAAAATACTCTTTAAAACTATCCATACAAGTATCCAAAAGCTCTTTATTTCTTTGCTGCAGCTTTTTTTGGTTTCTTTGCTTCTTTTTTGCGAGATTCGTTTCCTTTTGCC
>JACCDT010555381.1_pt1 | contig 23948 bp, 23 predicted proteins | sample 7446291 | NCBI WGS metagenome assembly JACCDT01 (sample SAMN15323446, study PRJNA562643) | freshwater metagenome | isolation source: river surface water | place: USA:Blue River Watershed | collected 2017-08-17 | reverse complement strand
GGACTCCCCATTCGTGCATCTCCCTTTTGGTGGGCTTGTAGAGATCGATGGTATTCCTGCAGGAGAGGGCGAAGCCGTAGTCGTCCACCTCGTAGATCTCCCCGGTTGCCCGGATCCGGAACATCGTGCCGCAGGGCCAGCGTGCCCAGTCGGCCGCCGCGCTGTGCACCAGTGGCCCGCTGCGCAGGGGGGTGCCCAAGGCGGTGAGATTGCTGTAGCGGCGGTGGTCGCTCTCGGTGTGGGTGTAGGCGGTGGTACGGATCTTCTGGACGGCCGCCCGGGGGATCGGCTGCTCGTACCGCGGCAACGGGTGGGCGCAGCCTCCCAGAATCAAGAGAACCGGGAATAGGAACAGGAAGCAGGGATGCCGCACGGACGTGACTCTTCGCAGAAAAAACCAAAAATGGAAGTTTCCCGCAGAGACGCGGAGTCGCAGAGGGGAATAGTGGTACAATTTTAGTGAAAACATAAGTCGGGAAGGGGTGCTCCTGGATTTTTTAGCAGTCTCAACCAGGCAGTCTCTGCGTCTCAGCGCCTCTGCGGGATCAATTTCAAAGGGCTTTTGTTCCGGAAGCACTCCACGGATTGGCTGTTCAAGCGACGGCGCCTTCACTAAAAATGCCCCTGCATGATCAATCAATTCGAGCTGAAGGCGAACAAGAAGGCCTTTGAGATCAACATGGCGAAGCCGATCTACGGCACCTTCGCCGAGATCGGTGCCGGGCAGGAAGTGGCCCGCCGTTTTTTCCACGTGGGAGGTGCTGCCGGCACGGTGGCCAAGACGATCTCCGCCTACGACATGACGTTCTCCGACGCGATCTACGGTAAGAGCACCCGCTTCGTGAGCCGCCAGCGTCTCGGCGAGATGCTCGACCACGAGTATGGACTGCTGATCGAGCGTCTGGACGAGAAGGTCGGAGCCGAGCGGACCTTCTTCGCCTTTGCCGACACGGTGGCGGCGCGTTCCTACAAGACGAAGAACGAATCCCACGGCTGGATGGGGATCCGTTTCCAGACGTCTCCCCGTTCGCAGCCTAACGAGATCATCCTCCACGTCCGCATGCTCGATGACGAGAATCTGGAGCAGCAGGAGGCTCTCGGCATCGTCGGCGTGAACCTGATCCACGGAGCCTTCTTCAAGCGCCGAGATCTCAAGTCCCTCATCGGGTCGCTCGTCGACGATCTCGGGCCCTCCCGCATCGAGATCGACATGATCCGCTTCTCCGGGCCCGACTTCGCGATGGTCGACAACCGCATCATGTGTCTCGAACTGGTCACGCAGGGGTTGGCGCAGGCCGTCCTTTTCCGCGGAGACGGCGAGGTCATCCAGGCGGCGGACCTCTTTTACCGCAAGCCCCTGCTGGTGGAGCGCGGAAGCTTCCGCCCCGTCACCAATGTCGCCTACGACATGCTCAACTGCGGTCAAACGATGTTCCTGATGGAGGATGAACTCGGGGGCGAACAGCCCGAGATCCTCCACGAGATCACCATGAAGCATCTCATGCGCAGCGGTCAGCTCGACCTTCAGGACTTTCTCGACCGCGTCGACATGCTCGGTGCCCTGAGGCGCACGGTGCTCATCTCCAACTACGGCGAGTATTACCGCCTGATCCAGTATCTCCGGCGCTACACCGACCGGGCTATCGGGCTGCCGCTCGGCATTCCGACGCTGCACGAGATCTTTGACGAGAAATACTACGGCAATCTCGACGGGGGGATCCTCGAGGGACTGGGCCGGCTCTTCAAGAAAGGCGTCCGGCTTTACATCTACCCGACGCAGGATGAGAAGGGGCACCTCATCGAGGCCTCCTCCTACCGCGTGGAGCCGGGGCTGCAGGCGCTCTACTCCTACCTGCTCGAAAACCGCTACATCGTCCCGATGGCGGGCTGCAGGCTCGATTACCTCGGGATCAAGTCGGTCGATGTGCTCGCCAAGATCCAGCAGGGGGATCCCTCCTGGGAGGAAATGGTTCCCGGTCGCGTGGCGGAGATCATCAAGTCCCGGAAGTTCTTCGGCTGGAAGCCGGAGGCGCCGAAGGCCTGAGTCTCATCCCCAAGCGGGGCAGGGAGCCAAAGCCACAAAAATCACAAGGGGGCGATGTCTCCAACGCGGTTTTTATAGCTCTGCGTGACCTGCATTGCCGTCATGCACTGGATTCCCTGTGCCTCCCGTGCATCTTGTGGCCAAGAATCAGTTCGGCCTTTTCTCCCGATGCGGTTCCCGTGAAGGAGCGGCGCGTCGGGATGAATCGAAACCGCTCTAATCGCGGAAGTTCTTGAAGCTGAGCGAGACCCCGAAGTCCTTGCCTCTCAGGAAGGCGATGACCTCCTGAAGTTCGTCCCGTTTGGTGCCGGTGACGCGGACCTGCCTGTCCTGCAGGGAGGCCTGCACCTTGAACTTCTCGGCCTTGATCGCCGAGGTGATCTCCTTGGCCTTCGTTCCCTCGAGTCCCTGCGTGATGACGAATTCCTGGCGGGTATTGCCGATCGAGGAGACGGAGGGATCCTTCTGCTCGACGTTGCGCAGGTCGACGCCGCGCTTGGCCAGCTTGCCGACCATGATCTCGCGGACACCCTTGAGCTTGTTGGCATCCTCCGCCGTCAGCGTGATGAGCTCCGGCTTGGTCAGCTCGATCTTGGCGTTGCTCCCCTTGAAGTCGAAGCGCGTCGCCAGTTCCTTGACGGCCTGGTTGACCGCGTTCTCGATCTCCATCCGCTCGATTTCCGAAACAATGTCAAAGGAAGGCATGGGCGCAGGATGGCTGAAAAACCGGGAATGATGAAGGCCTAAAAAGAGCGGGAGCGGTCACTTTGCGGTGCTGAGGGAGGGGAGTCCCGAGAGCGTGTCCCCGGCAAGGACCCCGTGGCGCCGGAACCATCCCTGCGCCACCTCCAGGGCGTAGGCCACCCTCTCCGAGGCGCTGGGGACGGGGGTTTCATCCAGGGGCTTGAGGTCGTGGATCTCAAGGATCCGGCCGGATGGGTCCACATACGCGATGGAGAGGGGAACGGGAGTGTCCTTCATCCAGAAGGAGACGGGGCGTGGCTGCGGGAAGAGAAAGATCATCCCTTCGTTTTCAGAGAGGTTGGTGCGGGACATCAGGCCACGCTCCCTCGAGGCGTCGTCGGCCGCGATCTGGGCGATGAGGGTATTGGTGCCCAGGGTCAGCGTCGCCTTGGGCAGGTTGGTCTGCGGCGCCGGAGCCGCCTGCAGCAGAAAGCCCCCGAGGAACAGGGCTGCAAGAAAGAGGGATGGAAGGGGATGTTTCATCAAGGTTTCGGGCAGAGTCGGGTGAAGACTAGGCAAAGGGTAAAAATAGGGAACTCAGGAAAATGTCCCCAAGGAGGAGGGCACAAACGGAAGATGAACAAGCAAAGGCGGTCGGCATCAGGCCTGCCTTGAAGGGCGGAGCTAACAGGGAAAGCTCTCTTTTCGTGATTTCCTGAGTGCCACATCAAAAAATCCTCCGCTGATTTTCTACGGCAAATTTCTTGCCTTCGGGCGCCGAATTCCTACTCTGTTCGGGCCTGCGAATTCCTCCATCCGGGCGCCTGAAAATCACCCGATGTCGAATTTCTTTCCCAAATGGGCCAACTGGCTACCGGTTCAGCTGCTGGTCTGCGTGCTGATCGTGGGCGCACCCGTCACCCTTGGGATCTGGTACTATTTCACCCCCAAGTACACCCGCGTCGGCTACCAGCCCGACCAGCCGGTGCCCTTCTCACACGCCCTGCACGTCAAGCAGCTTGGCATGGACTGCCGCTACTGCCACAGCTTCGTCGAGGTGGCCGGCCACTCCAACCTCCCCGCCACCCAGACCTGCATCAACTGCCACGGCGAGGGCAAGATCCTGTCGAACAGCCCCCGTCTCGCCCCCGTCCGCGAGAGCTGGAAGACCGGCCAGCCGATCCCCTGGGTCCAGATCCACCGCCTGCCCGATTACGCCTACTTCAACCATGCCGTCCACGTGAACCGCGGGGTGAGCTGCTACAGCTGCCACGGCGCGGTCAACGAGATGAGCGTCGTCCACGAGGCCGAGTCGCTGAGCATGAAGTGGTGCCTCGACTGCCACCGCTCGCCCGAGAATTTCCTCCGTCCTCCCTCCGAGGTCTTCAACATGGACTGGCACCCCGCCTCGGACTCCGCCCAGCGTGAGCAGGGCCTGAAGTTCAAGCAGGAGTGGAAGGTCAACCCGCCGGTCAACTGCGGAGGATGTCACCGATGAAAAAGATCTTTTCCCATCCGCCGCGCGACCAGAAGCCGACCCTCTGGAGGACATCGGCCGAGCGTGAGAATTCCGCGGAGTTCAACGAAGCCCTGGGCCGCGAGTTCACCGATGCCGCCGCCGGGCGGGAAGGATCCGACGGGCTCTCCCGCCGCGACTTCGTCCGCCTCATGGGCGCCGCCACGGCCCTCACCGGTGTCGGCCTGACCGGATGCCGCCGCCCCGAGGCTCATCTCGTCCCCTTCGCCAAGAGCGCCGAGTGGACCATCCCCGGCAAGTTCCTTTACTACGCCAGCTCCATGCCGACCCCGGCGGGCGCGGTGCCGGTCATCGTCACGACCTCCGACGGCCGTCCCACCAAGATCGAGGGGAATCCCCTCCATCCGCTCAGCAACGGCTCCACCGACGCCTTTACCCAGGCCTCCGTCCTCGACCTTTACGACCCCAACCGCTCCAAGGAGATCAGGCATGACTCCCGCACGGTCGGGCGCGGCGATCTCGACAACCTGATCGCCAAGATCCGCTCCGCGGCCGCAGCCAACGGCGGCGACGGGCTCGCTATCCTTGTCGGCAGGGAGAACTCCCCGACCGTCGAGCGCCTCCGCGCGGCGCTGGCACAGCAGTTCCCCAAACTTCTCTGGGTCCAGGAAGAGGCCATCTCCTCCGCCGGGGCGGAGGCCGCCTTTGACGCGATGTTCGGGGCCGGAGCCCGTCCCGCCTGCGACTTCACCAAGGCCGACGTCATCCTCTCGATCGGCGGCGATTTCCTGAATCCCGCCGAGAGCGGCTTCGGCTACGCCAACGGCTTTGCCAAGCGCCGCGATCCGAAGGGGAAAATGAACCGTCTCTATGTGGCGGAGAACCATTTCTCCCTCACCGGCGGCATGGCCGATCACCGCCTGCGCGTCCGCGTCTCCGAGTACGGCGACTTCGCCGCGGCCGTGGCTCAGGCCGTTGCCGCGAAGACCGGCGACGCCAACCTCAAGGCGCTTGCCGCCGCCTACCCCCTCACGGGTGCCAAGTTCGATCCCGCCTGGATCAACGGCGTGGCAGATGACCTCGTCTCCGCCAAGGGCAAGAGCCTGGTGCTCGTCGGCATCCAGCAGCCTGCCGCCCTCCGCGCGCTGGTCATCGGCATCAATGCCGCCCTCGGCAATCTCGGAAGCACCGTCACCGTGCGTCAGACCGGGGCCAAGCCCACCGCCTCGCTGGCCGATCTCTGCGCCGCCATCAAGGCCGGTTCGGTCAAGACCCTGCTGATTCTCGGCGGCAACCCCGTCCTCACCGCGCCCGCCTCGCTTGACTTCCCGAACCTGCTGGCCCGCATCCCCGAGACGCTCCACCTCTCCCTCTTCGAGGATGAGACGGCCAAGGTGACCCACTGGCAGGTTCCCGCCGCCCATTACCTGGAGCGCTGGGGCGACGCCCGCTCCCTCGACGGCACCGTCTGCCCCGTGCAGCCGATGATCCTGCCTCTCTGGAACGGCATCTCCCCGATCGAGATCCTCGCCGCGCTTGCGGGCGAGAAGGTCGACGGCCCCTCCGCGGTGCGAGCCACCTTCAATGCCGGCAGCAAGGACGATTCCGACGCCGCCTGGAACACCTTCCTCAAGAATGGTTTCGCCGCAGGTACCGCCTTCCCGGTGACGGCCCCTTCGCTCAACCAGGCCGCCGCCCTCTCCGCCGTTCAGTCCGCAAAGGCGCAGAAAGCCGGCGACTTCGAGGCGGTCTTCCTCCGTAGCTCCTCGGTCGACGACGGCCGCTACGCCAACAACTCCTGGCTGCAGGAGACCCCCGATTTCGTCACCAAGCTCGTCTGGGACAACGCCGCCCTCGTCAGCCCCGCCGACGCCAAGGCCCTCGGCATCAAGGATGGCGACTGGCTCAAGCTCACCGCCGGCAACCGCACCGTGGAGGCCGCCGCGCTGATCGCCCCCGGACACGCCGACCGCTCCGTCAGCATCGCCCTCGGCTACGGCCGCAAGGGTGTCTCCCACGTGATGGAGAACGTCGGCTTCGACGCCTACCCGCTGCGCGATTCCTCGGCCCTCTGCTTCCGCACCGGCGTGAAGGTGGAGCGCTCGCCGAAGTCCGCGTACGTCTTCGCGCGGACCCAGGAGCACCAGAACATGGAGGGGCGCAACATCGCCCGCGAGGGAACCGTGGAGCAGTTCAAGGAGGAGCCCAAGTTCGCTTCCGAGATGGACGGCGAGCTTCCGAAGCCGACCTCGATCTACCCGACCCCCTCCTACACCGGAGACCTTCAGTGGGGGATGTCGGTCGACCTCAACTCCTGCATCGGCTGCAACGCCTGCCTGCTCGCCTGCCAGTCCGAGAACAACATCCCGGTCGTCGGCAAGGATCAGGTCCGCCGCGGCCGCGACATGGCCTGGATCCGCATCGACCGCTGGTTCGCCAGCGCCGACCACAGCGAGGAGGCCCTCGAGATGGTGCCCATGGCCGTCATGTGCCAGCAGTGCGAGATCGCGCCCTGCGAGCCGGTCTGCCCCGCCAACGCCACGGTCCACAGCGAGGAAGGCCTCAACCTGATGGCCTACAACCGCTGCATCGGCACCCGCTACTGCGCGAACAACTGCCCCTGGAAGGTCCGCCGCTTCAACTGGTTCGACTACAACGAGCGTCCGCTCGACAAGCTCTACTACGGCCCGCTGGCGCCTAAGGGCATGGCCGACAGCCTCAAGATGGCGAAGAACCCGAACGTGACGGTCCGCATGCGCGGCGTCATGGAGAAGTGCACCTTCTGCATCCAGCGCATCGAGGAGGCCAAGATCGGCCGCTCGGTGGCCGCCGGCGCGAGCGACGTCACCAAGACCCCGCTCCCCGCCTTCAAGACCGCCTGCCAGCAGGCCTGCCCCTCCGAGTCGATCGTCTTCGGGAACATCGCCGACCCCAAGAGCGCCGTCTCCCGGGCCAAGGCCGATCCCCGCACCTACTCCTCGCTCGCCTACCTCAACACGCGTCCCCGCGTCACCTACATGGCGAGGATCCGCAATCCCAACCCGGCGATGCCCGGCGCCGCTCTCGTCGGCGCGGCCAACCGCGGTCACGAACACGCGTAAGCCCCTTCCAGCATGTCCGCCCAAGCCACCAACGAAGCAGCCCAACCGGATCTGAGCGCCATCGCGCGTCCGCCGCAGGTGCTCAACAACCGCGGCCCCCTCTGGGTGACCGACGCGGTCTGCTCCATCGTCGAGGGGAAGACCCCGCTCTGGTGGTATGCCGCGATCTCCGTCTCGGGTGCCTTCGCGGCCATGGGCGGCGCCTGCATCCTCTACATGATCGTCACGGGTGTCGGCACCTGGGGCTCCAACAGCCCCTGCTTCTGGGCCTGGGACATCACCAACTTCATCTTCTGGGTCTCCATGGCGCACGCCGGATCGCTCATCTCGGCGCTGCTCTTCCTGACCCGCCAGAAGTGGAGCATCTCGATCTCCCGCGCCGCCGAGGCGATGACCGTTTTCGCGATCGTCTGCGCCGGCGTCTATCCCGCCATCCACATCGGCCGCGTCTGGTTCGTCTGGTTCCTCTTCCCCGTGCCCAACAACTACGGGATGTGGCCGAATTTCTCGAGCCCGCTTCTCTGGGACGTCTTCGCGGTGACGAGCTACCTGACGGTTTCCTCGCTTTTCTGGTTCGCCGGCATGATCCCCGACCTCGCCGTCCTGCGCGACCGCGCCACGACCAAGATCCGCAAGTTCGCCTACGGCATCGCCTCCCTCGGATGGCTCGGCACGGCCCGCCAGTGGCGCCACTTCGAGATGATGTACGTCCTGCTGGCCGGACTCACCTCGGTGCTCGTCGTGACGGTCACCTCGATCGTGGCGAGCGACTGCGCCACCTCGGTCGTTCCCGGATGGCACGCCACCGTCTTCCCCTTCTACTTCATGGTCGGCGCCGTCTACAGCGGAAGCGCGGCGGTCCTCACCCTCCTCATCCCGCTGCGCCTGATCTACCCGCAGCTCAAGGACCTCATCACCCCTTCCCATCTGGAGAAGGTCGGCAAGCTGCTCCTGATGATGGGCTCCTGCGTGGCCTACGTCTACGTGATGGAGCTCTTCTTCGCGTGGTACAGCGCCAATCCCTTCGAGCGCGGCGCCTTCTGGGAGCGTCTCACCGGCGGCTATAGCTGGGCCTACTGGACCTGCATCTCGATCAACCTGATCGTCCCCCAGCTCTTCTGGTTCAAGGGGATTCGCACCTGCCTCCCGATCGTCTTCGTGCTGGCGATCCTCGCCAACGTCGGCATGTGGTTCGAGCGCTTCGTCATCGTGACCACCACGCTCACGCGCGACTTCCTCCCCTCCTCGTGGGGCGAGTTCCATCCCACCATCGTCGATATCCTCACGGCGACGGGGACCCTCGGCATCTTCTTCACCCTGTGGCTTCTCTTCATCCGCTTCGTGCCGATCGTCAACATGAGCGAGCTGAAGGCCGCCCTTCCGGGCACGCAGCCGGGCCACGCAACCGGGGAGGGACACTGAGATGAGCCGCCACCTTCCCGTCGCCGGATCCAAGGACCTTCCGCTGCATGCGCTCGGCGCCCGCTTCGACACGCCCGAGGCGCTGATCGGTGCGGTCGGCGCCCTGCGCGCCGCCGGAATCCGCTCCTACAACGCCTTCACCCCCTATCCCGTCCACGGCCTTGCCGAGGCGATGCGCCTGCCGAAGTCGATCCTCAGTTTCCTGGTGCTCGGCGGCGGCGTCACCGCGGTGCTCATCGCCCTCTCCATGGAGCTGGTGCCCAGCGCCCTGATCTACCCGATCACCGTCGGCGGCAAGCCGGTGAATTTCTCCGGCCTGCCCCAGTACGTGCCGATCATCGTCGCCCTGACGCTGATGATTTCCGCGATCGTCGCGGTGAAGGGGATGATCCTCCTCGGCGGGATGCCCCGCCTCAATCACCCGATGCTTGCCTGGGATCTCTTTGCCAAGGATGCCTCGCGCGGATTCTTCCTCTCCGTCGACGCGGCCGACAAGCAGTTCTCCGTGGCCGGACTCACCGAACTGCTCGAGAACGCCGGGGCGACCGACCTCGCCGCCATCCACGAGGAGGAAACCGAGTAACGCCATGAATCTCATCCGCTACTTCATCCTCCTGCTCACACTGCTGGTGATCCTCGTGGTCTCCGTCGCCGGGTTGCGCGGCTGCAAGACCAAGCGCCCCCCCATCGAGATTTTCCCCGACATGGTGCGCCAGCCCAAGGTCAAGGCGCAGGTGCCGAGCGGCTTCTTCGCCGACGGTCGCGGCTCGCGAGAGCCCGTCGCCGGAACGGTGCCCTTCGGCTATGCCGAGCCGGTCCGCAAATCCGCGGAGGGCGCCGTCATGGGCGGCTCCTACGAGGTCGTCCTCTTCTCCGGTCAGGAAGGCTATGCCAACACCGGCAAGGTCGGGACCAACTGGGGCAACGGCCTTCCCTTCACCGCGACCATGGCGACCCTTGAGCGCGGCCGCGAGCGCTACCAGATCCAGTGCGCCGTCTGCCACGGCGCCACGGGTACCGGCAACGGCATCGCCACCAAGTACGGCCTGGTCGGCGTCGCCAGCCTGCACCAGCAGCGCCTGCGCGACATGACCGACGGCGAGATCTACAACACCATCGCCAACGGCAAGAACACGATGCTCGGCTACGGCGGGGTCATCCAGGTTCCCGACCGCTGGGCGATCGTCGCCTACATCCGCGCCCTGCAGCGTTCCCAGAACGCGACCCTGAACGACGTGCCCGCCTCCGAGCGCGCCGCCCTCCAGGGAACCAACGCACCTTCCACCCCGGCCAAGCCATGAGCGCGGATCCCAAGCCCCTGCCACAACCCGAGACCTTCGACTACAAGCATGTCGGGGGGCGCTTCGTCGGCCTCTGCCTGACGGCGCTCGTTTCCCTGCTCCTGTCGTTGCTCCTCGGCCTCGGCAATCCCAAGCAGTTCGCCTTTTCCTGGCTCTTCGCGGGGGTCTTTTTCTTCACGCTGGTGATCGGCTCCCTCTTCTGGGTGGTGGTCCACCATGCGATCGACTCGGCCTGGAGCGTCGGCATCCGCCGGCAGCTTGAGAACGTCGCCTGCCTCCTGCCGCTGCTGGCGCTGCTGCTCGTGCCGCTGCTCTTCGTCGCCCCGCTCGTCTGGCAGTGGATGGCGGAGTCGCCCGCATCCAACCATGAGCTCGCGGAGAAGCTTCCCTACCTGACCGTCGACTTCTTCTGGATCCGCACGGCCTTCTATTTCGTGCTCTTCATCGTCACCGGATGGATGCTGCGCCGCAATTCGCTCGCGCAGGACAAGGACGGGGCGGCGATCCACACGATCCGCAACCGCCGGGTCGCCTTCTTCCTGGTGCCGGTCGGTGCCCTGGCCCTCAGCTTCTGGTCCTTCGACTGGATCATGACGCTCAACATCCGCTTCTGCTCCACCATCTGGGGCATCTATCTCTTCGCTGGATGCGCCCTCTCCTCGCTCTGCCTGATCATCCTTCTGGCCAATGCGCTCCGTTCCGCCGGATACCTCAAGGGGGTGCTGACCAACCAGCACAACTACGCCTTCGGAAAGCTCCTGCTCGCCTTCACCCTTTTCTGGTCCTGGATCGCCTACGTCCAGTACATGCTGATCTGGTACGCGAACATCCCCGAGGAGAGCGCCTACTACGTGCTCCGTTCCACCGGATCATGGAAGACGCTCGGCGTCATCCTGGTGATCGGTCACTTCCTGGTGCCGTTCCTCCTGCTTCTCTTCCGCGGCCCCAAGGCGGGCAACCGGTTCCTCGGCCTGGTGGCCGGCTGGATCCTCGCCATGCACCTGCTCGACATCTACACGATGATCCTGCCGGTGCTTCACCCCGAGGGATTCCACCCCGCGGTCCTCGACGTCGTTTCCCTCCTTGCGATCGGCAGCACGCTCGCCGCCGTCTTCCTCAAGCGCCTCGGGGATTCCCCCCTCTGGCCCGCGCGTGATCCGCGCCTCGCCGAAGCCGCCAACTACAACGACTGATGTCACACCATCATCCGCATCATCACAAAGCAGCCGCTCCCTCCGCGGGCAGGGGGATCCTGATCGGAGTCGTCGTTCTGGTCCTGCTGCTGGCCGCGGTCTTCGCCGCCCTCTGGATCAACAGGGCCCCGAACGCCACCGAGGCCGAGGATGCAGCCCGCGCCGCCGAGCGCGCGAAGAATCTCTCCGAGTTGCAGGCCGCCGATAACGCCGCGCTGACCACCTACGGATGGAACGATCAGGCCAAGGGCGTGGTCCGTATCCCCGTCACCAAGGCCATGGAGATGGTGCTCCCCTCGCTCAATGCCAAGGGAACGGCAGCCACGGGGGCCTCCAAGCCTGCTTCCCCGTCACCCACGCCCCAGCAGCCCTGACACAGCCATGAGCGCCTCCATCCTTCCCCACCGCCACGAGCAGGGCGAGACAACCCGCGCGATCGACGCCTCCGTGCGCCTGCCCGTGCTGATGCTTTTCGGGAACGCGGTCCATTGGTTCGTGGTCGCCACGGTCCTCTCGCTGATCCTTTCCATCAAGCTCGTCGCCCCGGGATTCCTTTCGGGCGTCAGCTTCCTCTGCTACGGCCGTCTGGCCCCGATGGCGCGCGATCTCTTCCTCTACGGATGGGCGACGCAGGCTGCGCTCGGTGCCGGGATCTGGCTTATGGCCCGCCTTTGCGGCCGTCCGGTCGGAGGCGCCTTCCGCAACACCCTGATCGTCAGCGCCACCGTTCTCTGGAATGTGGCCGTCCTGCTCGGCACGCTTGCCATCCTGGCCGGTTATTCGACCGGCGTGGAGTGGCTCGAGTATCCGAACTGGGCCTCGGCGATGCTCTTCATCGCCTTCCTGCTTATCGCCATCTGGGCGGTGTTTCTCTTTGACCATCGCTCCGGGGAGCGGGCCGAGACGGCCCAGTGGTATCTGGTGGCGGGACTCTGCTGCTTCCCCTGGGTCTACGGAACGGGGAATCTCCTGCTGACCTGGAAGCCTGTCCAGGCATCGGCCCAGGGGCCCGTCCACGCCTGGTTCTGCGGCGGGATGCTCACCCTCTGGCTGCTGCCGATGGTCCTCGGGATTCTCTACGCGCTTCTGCCCCGGATTGCCGGACGCCATGCCGACCGCGGAAACCTCGCCACGCTGGGTTTCTGGCTGGTTCTTTTGCTCGGCGGATGGGGTTCGCTCAGCCGCCTCATCGGCGGGCCGATCCCCGCCTGGATGACTTCCGCCGGCGTGGTTGCGGGGGTTCTCTTCCTCATCCCCGTGCTGATCGTGATGATCAATCTCGCGGGGCTGCGTCGCGCCGGAAACGATACCGAAGCCACCCCCGACGTCGCCCTGCTCTTCCTTCGTGCGGGACTCTTCGCCGTTCTCGGGGCGGGCATCCTCGCCGCCATCTCCTCGATTCCCGGTGTCAGCGCCTTTGCCCGGTTCACCGCGGTGACCGAGGCGCAGACCCAGCTCTGGATCCTGGGCGCCTTCTCGCTTCCCCTCTTCGGCCTGCTCTACGAGGCGCTCCCCGCGCTGTTGGGCCGCGACTGCTGGTGCGCCACCCTCTCCGCTCGCCATTTCTGGCTGACCTTCTCGGGACTCTGGTTGCTGGTGGCGCTGATGATTTGCGGAGGTCTCTTCACCGGACTCGCGCTGAACGATCCGACGGTCTCCTTCCTCAACATCACCTCCTATTCGTATCCCTTCCACATCCTGGAATGCGCGGCCCAGCTCCTGCTGCTCGCCGCGGCGGTGATCATCGCCCTCAATCTCTCCCGTGCCCTGGCATGGGATTACCTCTTCCCGAAGAAGAAATAACATGCACCGCCTACCGACACTGCTCAGCGGCATCTTCCTGGTCTTCCTGACTTCATGGCTCGGGGTGGTCGCCTATCCCGTGCTGGGATTGGGCCGCCTCACCCCGGCGCCCGACGCCGAGACCGGCGGAACACTCCCCCCCGTCTACGGCGGGCAGGCCGTCGCCGGCCAGCGCGTCTACGCCGCCGAGGGTTGCGTCACCTGCCACAGCCAGCAGGTGCGCCAGACAAGCATCACGCAGACGGACATCGAGCGCGGGTGGGGCGTGCGTCCCTCGGTGGCGCGCGATTACCTGCGCGACAGTTCCGCTTTCCTGGGCTCCCGTCGACTCGGCCAGGATCTCTCCAACGTCGGGGTCCGTCTCCCGGATTCCAAGTGGCACTATCTCCATCTCTACCACCCTGCCTCCGTCTGCGAGGGGTCGCTCATGCCTCCCTACCGCCATCTCTTCGAGGTCCGCAAGATCCAGGGCCAGCGTTCCTCCGAGGCGCTCGAACTGCAGGGAGAAGATGCCCCCAAGGAGGGCTATGAGGTGGTGCCGACCGCCGAGGCCAAGAACCTGGTCGCCTATCTTCTCTCCCTGCGTCATGATTATCCCCTGCCCGAGGCTCCCGTGAAGAAAGCGGCTGCCGGGCCGGCCAAGTAAAACGATCCAGAACGATCTGCCGTGAATCACGATCAACACCATCAGCAGCAGGAATCCTCCTCCGGCGCCCCCATTTCGCCCTGGCTCGTCGGCGCTTTCATCGTCGCGATCTTCTGGGGAGGTTTCTACCTTGCCTTCAACAGCGGCGGCTTCCGCCAGGACGTCTACGAGAGCAATGCCGTGAGTTGGGCTGGCGGCGGCACGCAGGCCGCGGCACCCGTCGATCCCAAGGTCATCGGCAAGCGTCTCTACAGCCAGAACTGCGTGGTCTGCCACCAGGCCAACGGCCAGGGTGTCGCCGGCCAGTTCCCGCCCCTCGCGGGAAGCGAGTGGGTCAACGGCAGCCCCAAGCACGGCGAGAACCACCTCATCCTGCTGATGCTCCACGGCCACCAGGGACCGATGCAGGTCATGGGTGCCAACTACAACAACGCCATGCCGCAGTGGAAGCAGTTGAGCGATGACCAGATCGCGTCTATCCTTACCTACATCCGTTCCGAGTGGGGGAACAAGAGCGACGCCGTGGATCCCGCCTCGGTTGCGGCCCTGCGCAAGGAGCACTCGGCCCAGAGCGAGGCATGGACTCAGACCCAGCTGATGGCCATGCCGCCGGCCAAGGGAGCCGCAGCTCCCGCCAAACAATAGTCCGCACCATGAGAGCCTTTTCCTTCCGCCGTCCGATTCCCCGGATCCTCTCCGGGTCGATTCTTCTTCTCCCGCTCCTCGCGACCGCCTCCGTCATGGCGGAGCAGCGTTCCGGTAATGTCTATCTCCTGCCTCCCTGCGTCACGACGGTCGGGGAGCAGATCGATGCCCTCATCAAGATCATCTTCTGGCTCTGCGCCGCGGTCTTTGTCCTGACCCAGAGCACCTATATCTATTACCTAATCAAGTATCGTCGCCGTCCGGGTGTTCCCGCGCATTACAGCCACGGCAACAACACGCTCGAGGTGATCTGGACCACGGCCCCGACGATCGTCTTCCTTGCCCTTGCCATCTACGGCAACCGAATCTGGGAGAACATCCACCGGCCGGCCCCGGCGAACTCGCTCGTTATCGACGTCTCCAGCTACCAGTTCGGCTGGGACATGCGTTATCCCGGAATCAGCGGGAAGCTCGCCCCCATGGATGTCCGCAAGATCGGACCGGAGAACCGATTCGGAACCGATCCGGACAATCCGCTGACCTCGCAGGATGTCATCGCCTCCGAGATGGTGATCCCTGTGGGACGGCCCGTCCACCTGCTGCTGCACGCCCGCGACGTCATACACTCCTTCTACGTCCCCGAGTTCCGCCTCTATCAGGACTGCGTCCCCGGGCGCACGATCGGCTGGGTCTGGTTCCAGGCAACCCGCACGGGGGAGTTCCAACTCGCCTGCAATCAACTCTGCGGAACCGGTCACTACAACATGAAGGCCCCGATCAGGGTCGTCACGGAGGAGGAGTTCCAGAAGTGGCTGACCCCGCGCCAGCAGAAGAATGCGGGCGCCGCCCAACCCGCCCAACAGTCCCCATCGGCCGCTCCCAAGGCGGCCACCTTGACCGCATCTCCAACAAAGACTACCCTCTGAGCTCATGAGCGCTTCCGTCACCGCCGACAGTCACGCCGCCCACTCCCACCATGGCGATGACCATGGGCACGGGAACAACGGGATCATGCACTGGCTCTGGAACACCGATCACAAGGTGATCGCGATGCAGTTTCTCTGGTCCGCCGTCCTGTTCCTTCTGGTCGGCGGCGCCATGGCCGTGGCGATGCGCTGGCAGCTTGCCTTCCCCGGTCACCCGATCCCGGTGCTCGGCCACCTGCTCCCCTCCAACATCGTCAATGAGGACGGGGCCCTCCTTCCCGGCGGGTACAACACGCTCGTCACGATGCATGGGACGATCCTCGTCTTCTTCGTGGCGATGCCGATCCTCATCGGTGTCTTCGGCAACTTCCTCATTCCCCTGAAGATTGGCGCGGGCGACATGGCCTTCCCGACACTTAACGAGATCAGCTACTGGCTCTTCGCGACATCGGGCGTGATGATGATGGCTTCCTTCTTCGTTCCCGGCGGGGCACCCGGCACGGGATGGACCGCCTACGCCCCCCTCAGCAGCGTCGGTGCCTACAACCAGACCCCGATGGGGCAGACCCTCTGGTGCGCCTCCCTGTTCATCAACGGCCTCTCCTCCCTCACCGGCGCGGTCAACTACATCACCACGGTGATCACCATGCGCGCGCCGGGCATGACGATGTTCCGGATGCCGCTTCCCGTCTGGGCGATCTTCCTGACCGCGATCCTGCTCATCCTGGCGATCCCCGTGCTTTCCGCGGCGGCCGCGCTCATCATCTTCGACCTCAATCTCGGCACCAGCTTCTATCGCCCCGCCGGCGGAGGGCAGCCCCTTCTCTGGCAGCATCTTTTCTGGTTCTTCGGCCATCCCGAGGTCTACATCCTCATCCTTCCCGCCATGGGACTGACCTCCGAGATCCTCTCGGTGAACTCGCGCAAGCCGGTCTTCGGCTACAAGGCGATGGTCTGGGCGATGATCGCGATCGGTTTCCTCGGTTTCATCGTCTGGGGCCACCACATGTACGTCAGCGGCATGAACCTGACGCTGAGCGCCGCCTTCTCCGTCTCGACGATGGTCATCGCGGTGCCGAGCGCCATCAAGACCTTCAACTGGATGGGCACCATCTGGCGCGGATCGATCCACTACACCGTCCCGATGGCCTTCGCCGTCGCCTTCGTCTCGATGTTCGTGATCGGCGGTCTCTCGGGCATCTTCATGGCCTCCACGCCGGTCGATCTCTTCGTCCACCACACCTACTTCATCGTCGCCCACTTCCACTACGTCCTCTTCGGCGGATCGATGTTCGCGATCTTCGCGGCGGTCTATTTCTGGTTCCCCAAGATGACCGGCCGGATGTTCGACAACACCCTCGGCTGGATCCATTTCTGGATGACGCTCGTCTTCTTCAACCTCACCTTCTTCCCGATGCACAACCTCGGTCTCGGTGGCATGATGCGCCGCATCGCCGATCCGACCGTGTACGACTGCCTCCGCCAGCTCCAGCCGCTCAACGTGATCTGCACGATCGGCGCCATCGGCCTCGGCCTGGCGACCATCCCGTTTGTCTGGAACATCGTCATGAGCCTCCGCAAGGCCCCCGACGCGCCGGCCAATCCGTGGAATTCCACCACGCTCGAGTGGACGCTCTCCCATCCGATCCAGCACGGCAACTTCCCCGTGACGCCGACCGTCTACCACGGCCCCTACGAGTACAGCGTGCCCGGTCTCCAGAAAGACTTCCTGCCGCAGAACGAGAAGGCCCCCGCCCACGTCACGCTGGAGGCCCACTGAGTCCAGTCATGGGCCAGGGCACCGTGGAAGCCGTCAATTCCGCCTCCGGGAATCCCCTCCAAAAGGGATCCCGGGGTCTTCACCGCATCGCGCTCTTCGGCGCTCTCAGCACCTTCCTGCTCATCATCGTGGGAGGGCTTGTCACTTCCAAGGGAGTCGGCATGTCGGTGCCGGACTGGCCGACCACCTATGGCTACAACATGTTCCTCTTTCCCTACTCCAAGTGGGTGGGGGGAATCTTCTGGGAGCATTCCCATCGCCTGATCGCCTCGGGGGTCGGATTCATCACCCTGATCCTTGCCGCCGTCGCACTCTGGAAGGAGCCGCGCGGCTGGGTGAAAGGACTCGCCCTTGCCGCCGTGGTGCTTGTGATCGTGCAGGGACTGCTCGGAGGCCTTCGCGTCACCCTCTACAAGGATCAGATCGGGATCTTTCATGCCCTGCTGGCCCAGAGTTTCTTCGGGCTGCTGCTGATCATCTCGGCCGTCACGGGCCGCGGTTTTCTGGCGGGAAGGTGGGGCGCCGATGCCGTGGCCGGATCCCTCCGATGGCTTGCCGTCGCCGCCTTGCTGCTCACCTATTTCCAACTTGCTGTCGCCGCTACCATCCGTCACCAGCACGCTCCCCTCGCGATCCGTGATTTTCCGGCGGCCTACGGGACGCTAATCCCGGCGACCGACGCCACAGCGCTTGCGGCCATCAATGCGAAGCGTGCCGCCGTCCGGATCGCGCCCGTAACGGCGGGGCAGATCCACCTGCAGCTTGTCCATCGTGCCGGGGCGGTGGCGTTGCTGCTCGTTGTCCTGGCATTCACGGTGAAGGCCCTGCAGGTGACGCCCCTGGGGCACTGGCTGCGCGGCTGGAGCCTCCTCTGGTGCGGGGCGATCCTGCTTCAGATCCTGCTTGGCGGAATGACCATCTGGTTCAACAAGGCCGCCGATGTCGCCACGACCCATGTGGCGCTCGGGGCGCTGCTCACGGGATTCGTCATCCTGCTCACCTTCCGTCTTTTTTGGGCCTCTGGTGTCACTTGTGCCTCGGAGAGCGATGCCCACCCCCTCCGGTCATGAGTGCTTCCGATTCCGGCATCAGCGACGCCGCCCGGGGAGCCCGCCAGGCCACGATCCTCTCGGACCTCGGGGAGCTCTCGAAGGCTCGGCTCTCGCTGCTGGTGCTGCTGACCACGCTGGTTGGCTTCCTTCTCGGATGGCACGGCCCGATGGACTGGATGCTTCTCGCCTCCACCCTCCTCGGGACCGCCCTCAGCGCCGCCGGGGCCTCCGCGCTGAACCAGTGGCTCGAGCGCGACCTCGATGCCCTGATGCCGAGGACCCTCGACCGCCCGCTTCCCGCACGGCGGATGCATCCCTCCGACGCGCTTCTCTTCGGCCTGCTCTGCTCCGGCAGCGGCGTGGCCCTTCTTGCCCTGATGGTGAATTCCGTCACGGCGCTCCTCTCCTTCCTGACCATCGTGATCTATGCGGCCCTCTACACGCCGCTCAAGCGGGTGAGCGAGCTCAACACCCTGCTCGGCGCGGTGCCGGGGGCCCTTCCTCCGCTTCTCGGATGGACGGCCGCCACCGGCCAGACGGGTCTCGGCGGCTGGCTCCTCTTCCTGATCCTCTGGTTCTGGCAGATGCCCCACTTCCTCGCCATCGCCTGGCTTTACCGCGAGCAGTATGCCGCCGCCGGATTCCGGATGCTCAGCACGCGCGATCCCGAGGGGTGGTCCACCTCCTGGCAGTCCCTGATCTATGCCGCCGCCCTGCTGGCGGTCTCCCTCCTGCCGGGACTCTTCGGGTATGCCTCCCCCTGGTACTTTTTCGCGGCGCTGGCCCTGGGGGCGGCAATGATCTTCTTGGCCGGGGATTTCGTGAGGACAAGGACGGCCGCATCGGCCAGACGGCTCTTTTTTGCCTCGATCATCTACCTCCCGCTTCTTCTCGGGGCCCTCGTCGCCTTCCGCCTCTGACACCATGATTTCACCCAGTCGCCGTCGCCAATACCTGATCCTTGCCGGGCTGCTGTTTTTTGCGCTCGCCCTCTGTGCCCTCGTCGTGGTCATGATGTTACGCCGCGGCCCCGCCGTCGCTTACTGATTTCCGCACGCTTTTCCCAAGATGAACCAAGCCGCCTACAACGACTCCTCGCTGTTCCATGCACCCCAGCCCGAGGTGCATGACGATCATGCCCATCCGCCGACCCCTCCCTCGATCTGCAGGCTCGGAACGATCATCTTTCTCTGCTCCGAGGCGATGCTCTTCGGTGGGCTCATCTCCGCCTACCTCGTCCTGAGGCAGGCCGCCGGTGTCTGGCCTCCCGATCTGGGCGACGGCATCCATCTCCCGCCCCTCCCGAAGCTTCTCACCGGCATCAACACGGTGATCCTGGTCGCCAGTTCCTTCGTCTATCACTTTGCCGAGGTCGCCGTGAAGAAGGGCAAGTCCGGATCCGGGTGGATGCTTCTCTCCGCGCTCATGGGTGCCACCTTCGTCGGCCTGCAGTGCGTCGAGTGGACCGAGCTCTACCACGAGGGTCTCTGGTTCGACAAAGGGGGCATCTACGGATCGACCTTCTTCGCCCTCACCGGATTCCACGGCGCCCACGTCTGCATCGGCGTGCTTCTGATCCTCTGGTGCTTCTACCTTCAGGTGACCAAGCGGTTCTTCACGCCGCAGCGCCACGTCGCCCTCGAGAATGTCGGTCTCTACTGGCACTTCGTCGACGTCGTCTGGGTCTTCCTCTACACGATCCTCTACCTCGTCTGAGCACAGGGGATCCGTGAGCGACACCCCGCAAGGATCGGGTTCCCCGAAGCGCCTCCCGCTCACGGCGTGGGTCGTCGCCTTTTTGGCCGCGGCGGTCCTGATCTCCGGAGCATACAGGCTTTTCCGGGGTTCCGAGCGGCGCGATGTCGGGGAGATGGCCCCGCTCGGCAAGGTGCCCGAGTTTCGCTTCACCACCCAGGAGGGAAAGACCCTCACCCGCGCCGACCTGTTGGGGAAGGTCTGGGTCGTCGATTTCTTCTTCACCCGTTGCCCCGGCCCCTGTCCCCTGATGACCTCCCGCATGGCGGAGGTCTCACGGGCCCTGAACAAGACCAAGGATGTGCGCCTTGTCTCCGTCTCCATCGACCCTACCCACGACACCCCCGCGGTCCTGGCGGAATATGCCTCCCGCCTGAATGCCGATCCGGGACGCTGGATTTTCCTTACCGGTCCCCAGAAGGAGATCGAGGAGTTCACGCAGCGCGGGATGCTTCAGGTGCTGGCCAAGGATCCGAATAACGTCCCGACCCACTCGACCCGCTTCCTGGTGATCGACCGCGAGGGGAGGATCCGCACGAGCCATAACCTGGACGAACCCGAACTGGTCCAGAAGCTTTTCATGGACATCGGGGGACTGCTCAGGGAACCTAGGGTGAAGGCATCACCCAGTACGACGCCATGAACTTTCCCAAAAGCCTCCTAGTCGCCTCCCTCTCGCTCGCCGCGATTGCCACGGCAAGCGCCTGTCCCGACTGCAAGCTGGCGAGTTCCGGAGGACTTGTGGAGACCCAGACCATGACGGCCAAGATGGCCTTCTCCTCGAGCACGCTCCTGATGCTCGGGCTGGTCTTTACCGTGATCGGCCTTCTGGTCACCTATCTGATCAGCTACTGCCGTCAGTACGACCGCTTCCGTGAGTATGAGGCGCGCCGCGATGTGCGTGCCGGGGCATGAACGTCAACGAACTCCCGGCGGTCAACGCCACGCTCAACGGCCTCAGCACCCTGCTGATCGTGGCCGGATGGATCATGATCAGAACGGAGCGCAAGGTGGCCCATGCCGTCTGCATGATCTCGGCGATCCTCACCTCGGCCGCCTTCCTGGCCTGCTATCTGGTCTACCACTTCCTGAAGGCGGGTCATGTCACCCATTTCACCCACCCGGGTTGGCCCAAGGCCCTCTACTTTTTCATCCTCGGCACCCACACCCCGCTCGCCGTCGTCGCCCTGCCGATGATCATCCTGACCGTGATCCCCGCAATCCGAAGCCGTTTCGAGGCCCACAAGAGGATCGCCCGTTGGACGCTTCCCGTCTGGCTTTATGTCTCGGTGACCGGGGTGCTCGTCTACTACATGCTCTACGTATGGTTTCCCTCCGCGAAGATCTGACCGGAACCAATCCACCTCCGCCCGGCGCCGGGATCGAGCGCACGGGAATGCTCGACGCCTTCGCCCACGACACGCGCGAGGACACCCTCGTGCTGGCGATGTTCGAGACCCGTCCCTGGGAGCACGGGGAGCGCCAGCTCTGGCAGCTCCAGGAAAAACTCAATGCCTACGTCTCCTTCATCCTCGACGGCGAGATGAAGGAAAACTTCCCCCATCTGGAGGGAAAGCCGGTCCGCATCGAACTTCGCACGGTCCACGAACCCTCCGAGCGCGCCATGGGATTCCTCGGTCGCGCACGCGACCAGCTGGCCCTCCAGCAGATCGGCCTTGAGGTCGTTCTGATCGGTGAGGTTCAGGAGGGATGCTGTGGCGGAGGCGGGTCCGTTGGTTGCTGCGGAGGCGGTGGGCACACCCACGAGGATCACGATCACGGGGCTTCCGACCATGGAGGTTGCTGCGGCGGATCAACCGGCGCAGCACGGCCGGAACCTCCATCCGGCGGACACTCCTGCGGCTGCAGCCACTGAGAGGTCAGCATCGGGAACACCAACTGCTTGCCTGACCTTGAACGCCTGACTTTCTTCACCAATTCAATCTCCTCATGGAACTGATCACCACCACGACGCGGCCCCGGGATGTCGACTGGAAGAGGGCGGCGGCGATCCTTTACGGCGACTGGGGGACCAGCAAGGCCTACGTCATCGGCCTTGCCTTCGCGGTGGCCGGTTACAGCTCCCCCTGGCTGCTTGCCGCGATGTGTGTTCTCACGGCGCTCGTGGCCATCAACTACATCGCCATTTGCCGTTATTATCCCAACAGGGGCGGCGTCTATGCGACCGTGCGGCACCGCTCCGAGATCGTCTCGATCGTCGGGGCCTTCCTCTTGGTGGCCGACTACGTGGTTACCGCGGCGGTCAGCGCCCTCTCGGCATTTCTCTACCTGGGGGTCTCCCATCCCCAGTACTGGGCCTGCGGTGCCATTCTTTTCATCGGCTGCCTGAATTTCTTCGGACCCAAGCATACCGGCGGCCTTGCGGTGCTGGTCTCCGTGCCGACGGCAATCGTCGTGATTCTTCTGGGAGCGCTTGCCATCCCGCATCTCGGGGAGGCTTTTGCGAACACCCAGCCCGTGCACGGCGGTTTCCTTCATAACTGGACCGCCTTCGTCGGGATCGTCCTGGCGCTTTCCGGCGTCGAGTCGATCGCGAATGCGACCGGGGTGATGAAGCTCAACCCCGGCAGCACCCTGGAGAAACCGAATGTCTCCAAAACGGCGACGAAAGCGGTGGTCCTCATCATGATCGAGGTCTGCTTCTTCACGGCGTTTCTGGGCCTCGCGATGGCTGCTTTGCCCGGCATGCAGATCGTCAACGGCGACGTGAATGCTCCCGGAGCCGAAGGGGTGCGCGACTACATGCTCCGCTACATGGGACAGGTTTTCGCAGGAAGCATGTTCGGACCCGTTGCGGGCAAGGTGATGGGTTTGATTGTCAGCATCGTGTTCGGTGCCCTCCTCCTCTCGGCTGTCAACACGGCGATCATGGCGCTCAGTTCGATTTCGTTCCTGATGGCCCGCGACCAGGAGCTTCCCCCTGTCTTTGCAAAGCTGAACACGTTCGGCGTCCCCAAGGCCGGACTCATTGTCTCCATGCTGATCCCGGCCGGCCTGGTCCTTGCTGTCAGCGACATGGCCGGCCTTGCCGATCTCTATGCGGTCGGGGTGGTCGGAGCGATGGCCACCAACATCGGTGCCAACAGCACGGACAGGAAACTTCCCCTCAAGATTTGGGAACGCTCCCTGATGTTCGTGACCTTCCTGATCATGGCGGCGATCGAGATCTCGCTCTTTGTCTACAAACCGCATGCCGGTGTCTTTGCCGCCGTGGTGCTGGCGATCGGACTGATCCTCAGGGGATTGGCGCGCGAAAGCGCCGACCGCAAAAAGAAACTCGCGGAGGCGGCCGCCATGGAAGCCGCGGTACGGGCCGTGGAGGAGGCTGCCTCCAAGCCTCGCTCCCCCGTGGCCGCGTCCAAAGAGGTGCCTCACGTCCCGGCTGCCATGACGCGCACCTACAGCGGACCGATTCTCACCGCCGTTCGGGGGATGGGGAGAACCCTCGATTTCGCCGTCCGGGAGGCCAAGGAAAACGGCCAACCGCTTTATGTCCTCTTTGTGAGAGAGCAGCCGGTCATTGCGCCCGGGGACAGGAGAAAAAAATGGACCGAGGACAAGCAGGCGCGGGAGATCTTCGAGTCGCTCCGGGACAAGGGTCTCGGGGAGACGATCATTCCCTGCTACGCGGTCAGCGACGCGCCGGCCCATACCATCGCCGATCTGGCATCGACAATCGGAGCGGAGCGTCTCCTGCTCGGGGCCCCGCAGCGCAGCTCCTTCATCCACATCCTCAGGGGAAACATCATCCGGGATGTGGCCCAGTTGCTTCCTGACGATATTACTCTCCTCGTCTGCGTCTGATTAGAGGATTAGGGATTTTCGCGCCCCGCGGCGTTCTGCTGCGCTCGCAGTATGTCTCATACAGCGTCGCTTGCAGGCCTTGCGGTGCATCGAAACTTCCAAATCCTTGGAAAGATCATTAAGGCGGCCTGGTGCGTCTTGCTCTCCATCCAATCTTTCACCCCAAAAATTTTTTTAATAGGAACCCGAAGGTCCGGTGAAAGTGGAGTTAAAAAGGTTAGAAACGTTATAAGGTTACAAGGTGGAACCGGAAACCCCCGATCTTGGATTCGAGAGCGAGCCATCAAGAAGTTT
>JACCDT011749240.1_pt1 | contig 23961 bp, 20 predicted proteins | sample 7446291 | NCBI WGS metagenome assembly JACCDT01 (sample SAMN15323446, study PRJNA562643) | freshwater metagenome | isolation source: river surface water | place: USA:Blue River Watershed | collected 2017-08-17 | reverse complement strand
TCGGACGGTTGATGATCATGCCCAGCGCCCCGCCGGTATGGTGCTCGCAGATGTAGACCACCGTGCCGCCGAAGATCGGGTCGAGCATGTTGGGCATCGCGATCAGGAAGTGATCGGTGAGGTTCAGTGCGTCGGGAGGCAGGGCTGCCGGCTTTGCCGGTGCAGCGGAAAAATCGGGGGCGTCCGCGCCTTGCGCGGCTGTGTCGGCGCTGGCCGACGGCGAAGAGGGGTGCGGCTTGTCTTGCTTGGCCATGCGCGCATTTTAGCAGCATTGCACGCCCTTTCCGATCTGCCCTTACACTGCCGGCTTCCTGCCCTGCATCGCTGGTGCACCATGCGCCGGCAAGCCGCAAAACGATGAAAAAGACGATGACTTCGGCGCTGGTCTGGTTCCGGCGCGACCTGAGGAATTTCGACCATGCAGCATTGCATCATGCACTGCAGCGTGCGCAATCCGTGCATTGCGCTTTCATATTTGACAAGGACATCCTCGATCCTCTGCGTGCGGACGGCACGCAAGATCGCCGGGTCGCCTTCATTCACGCCAGCCTGGCCGAACTGGATGCGGCGCTGCGCGCGCAGGGTGGCGGGCTGATCGTGCGCCATGCGCGCGCGGTGGATGAGATACCGAAGCTGGCCGCCGAGCTCGGCGTCGACGCCGTCTTCACCAACCATGATTACGAACCGGCCGCCGTCGCGCGCGATGCGGCCGTCGCAAGCGCGCTGGCCGCCGGTGGCCGCGAATGGCTGACTTTCAAAGACCAGGTGGTGCGCGAAAAGGATGAAGTGCTGACACTGGCCGGCAAGTCCTTCACCGTCTTCACGCCGTACAAGAATGCGTGGCTGAAGGGTTTCCAGCTACCCTCGGGCGGACTCGATCTGTCGCTGCTGCCGAATCACGAGTGCCGGCCGCAACCGGGCCAGCTGCAAGCATCACCGACAGATGCCCTGCCGCCGCTGGCGCAGCTCGGATTCGACACGGCCGATCTCGCCGCACTGAAAATACCGACCGGCATGAGCGGCGCGCAGACGCTGCTCGACGACTTCCTGCCGCGCATGGCGCGCTATGGCAGCACGCGCGACTATCCGTCGGTGAAGGGACCCTCCTACCTGTCGGTGCACCTGCGCTTCGGCACGACCTCGATCCGTGCGCTGGCGCGCCATGCGATGCAGGCGATACAGTCGGGCACCGGCGGCGAAGGCGCGGCGGTCTGGCTGTCGGAACTGGTGTGGCGCGACTTCTATTTCATGATCCTGCACCACAACCCGCATGTGGTCGGCGGCGCGTTCAAGCGCGAGTACGACCGCATCGCGTGGGAAGAAGGCGAGGCGGCCGACGCCGCCTTCGCCGCGTGGTGTGAGGGGCGCACCGGCTATCCGCTGGTCGACGCGGCGATGCTGCAGCTGAACCAGACTGGCTACATGCACAACCGGCTGCGCATGGTGACGGCCTGCTTCCTGATCAAGGACCTCGGCATAGACTGGCGGCGCGGCGAGGCTTACTTCGCGCGCCACCTGAACGACTTCGACCTGGCCGCCAACAATGGCGGCTGGCAGTGGGCGTCATCCTCGGGTTGCGATGCACAGCCCTACTTCCGCATCTTCAATCCGGTCACCCAGTCTGAAAAGTTCGACCCCGAAGGCAGATTCATCAAGCGCTACCTGCCGCAACTGGCGAAGCTCGACGCCAAGCATGTGCATGCGCCATGGCTGGCGCCGGACATGTCCTTGCAAATGGCCGGCGTCACGCTGGGCGCGAACTACCCGCGCCCCGTTGTCGCGCATGACGAGGCGCGCAAGCAGACGCTGGAACGCTATGCGGTGGTGAAAAAGTAAAGCCATCCACAACATTGGATGGAAACATGGCTTCGAGGGTCGCTGCAGTCGCTGGACCCCGGCATGCGCCGGGATGACGCGCTAGGGCCGATGGTCATTGGCATGTCGTCCCGGCGCATGCCGGGAACGGGCGTTATTGCGACTTGGCCGGTTGATTTATTCAGCCAGGCTGTTGATCGGGCGACTGTGTTCGGCCAAATCATATTGCGTGGTGCCGGCCTGTTCACCGGCGGACTTCAGCCATTCCGGATGCTGGATGACGTCACGCAAGTCACGCCGCCCCGCTTCCCAGCGCTGTAGCACCGACGCGCGCGAGAATTCGTAGTCCATGGATTCACGCTCGTCCGGCCCCTGCCGGTAGATCAGGTGCACCAGATCCATCGGCGCTTCGGCGGCGAATTCCTGCAAGTGCTTCACTTCAGGATCATCAAGCAGGTCATCCGGCAACTTCGCGAGCAGGCTGGTAATGGCCTTCCGGGTGTTGGTCAGCTCCGCCACCATGTTGCTGGTATAACGCGTGCGGCTCGAAAAGGTGATGTCCTTCTGGCGCTTGAGCACTTCATCGAAATCGAGTGGCACCGGCCCGCGCGCATTGAACAAGTCGACCTGGAATACCAGCAGGCTGTGGCTGCGCGCGCGCAGGTCCAGCACATGTTGCAGGGGCGTGTTCGACAGGATGCCGCCATCCCACCATGCCTCGCCATCAATCACGACCGGCGGAAACGACGGCGGCAGCGCACCGCTGGCCATCACATGCTCGGGCCCGATGCGCTCCTGCTGATTGTCAAAGTAATGCGAATTCCCGGTGCGCACGTTCACCGTGCCCAGCGACAGCCGTATCCCGCCGTCATTGATCAAGTCGAAATCGATCAGACTTTCCAGCGTGGTGCGCAACGGCGACGTGTCATACAGGCTGAGCGCGCCTGCCGTGCCCCGCATCTGGAACGGCGGCGGTGGCAGCCGCGGCTGGAAGAAGCCGGGAATGCCGAGTAGCGCCGCATGCCAGGCGCTGAACTGGTTCAACGCACTGCGGTCTTGCCCGTTCTCGGTCATCGCGCGCAACCACGGCATGATCGAGGTCGGGTCGCTGAATTGCGGCATGCCGGATGACACCAGCTGCCAGAAGGCATTCAGCTTTTCCACGCGGTGCGCGGGTTGATTGCCGGCGATGATCGCGGCATTGATCGCGCCGATCGACACGCCGACCACCCAGTCCGGCTGGTAAGGCGTGCCGCTCAATTCTTCGTAAGCGCCAGCCTGATAGGCACCGAGCGCACCGCCGCCTTGCAAGACCAGCGCCACATGATCGTGCTTGCGCTGTAATGCAATTTTTTCGCCACGCCTCTGCCAGTCTATCTTCATTGCATTTCCCTTCAGGCTGTACAGGACGGCAACGATGCCGCCGTTTCATGCGCCGTCGAAGTCGACGCGACCAGGCGCGCCAGCAAGGCCACCAATTCCTCTTCCTGATAAGGTTTTCCGACATAGGCCGTCGCGCCGAGTTGCAGCGCGCGCTCGCGATGCTTGTCCGCCGTGCGCGAGGTGATCATCACGACCGGCAACTGCTGCCAGCGCGCATCGCCGCGCAGCAAGGAAAGCAGCTCGAAACCATCCATCTTCGGCATTTCAATATCGAGCAACATCGCTCGCGGTGCGGGCGCCCCGACATCGGCCAGCAAGGCCAGTGCCTCGGCCCCGTCGCGCGCCAGCATCACCTGGTAACCCTGCCGTTGCAGCAAGCCCTGGGCTGCGCGGCGCACGGTCAATGAATCGTCAACGACCATGATGGCTGGCGGTGCAACAGCCATGACGCCGGCATCCGCTGCATTGGCCATGTCATCCGCGCACGGTGGCACTGCACCGGCCAATGCAAAGGGGTTCATGACCAGCACGACGCCACCGCCCGTCGCCAGACTGGCGCCGATCATGCCCGGCACACTCGCCAATTGCGGCCCCGGATCGCGCATCATCAGCTCGGCATGTGCCACCACGTTATCGACGGCAAGTGCCAAGCGGTTCCCTGCCTGGGCCAGGAGCAAGCTCGACGAGCGGCGCGTGATGGCGCCGGCCGGTAGGTGCAGCATCCTTGCCAGCGATTGCCGGCGATAGGTTTCGCCTTGCCATTCGACAGTATCCGCGTCCACGCCATCTGCAGGTTTGATGGTTTCCGTTCCCAGCACATGCCTGACCATAGCCGATGGCACGCCGATGCAGTAGGGCCCCGCGTGACAGACCAGCACCGGCAGGATGGCCAGCGTCAAAGGCAGGTCGAGGACGAAGCGGCAGCCGCGCCCTGATTCGCTGTACACCCTGATCGCACCGCCCAGAGATTGCACGGCAGCGCGCACGGCATCCATGCCGATGCCGCGGCCGGCAAGGCCGGTCAGCTTGTCGCGGGTCGATAAGCCGCGCACGAAGATCAGCTCGGCAATGGCCGAATCGTCGATCGCCTCCTTGCGGACCCCGTCGTCACCGGCCAGGCCCATGGCCGCGGCACGCTCGCGCAACCGCGACAGATCCAGCCCGCGCCCGTCATCCGCCACCTCGAGCCGCCATTGGTTCGCATCCCTCGACAAGCTCACCCGCAGCCTGGCGCAGCGCGGCTTGCCGCTGCGTTCGCGCTCGGCCACAGGCTCGATGCCGTGGACGATGGCATTGCGGATCAAATGTTCGAGCGGCGCGGCCAGGCGTTCGAGCAGGCTGCGATCAATCGCAAGCTCGCCACCGTCAAGCTGCAAGCGCACTGCGCGCTTTGCATCTTCTGCATTCGGTGCCGAGTGGCCGGCTGCCGCCGTCTCGGCCTCGGTCTCCGCATCACGCAGCGCCTGGCGCACGGACTGCAGCAAGCGCGCTTCCACACTGCCGAACGGGGATGTGCCGGCCGACAGCAGGTCAGCGTGCAGCGCGCGCGACTGACGTTGCCGCAGGCCGTTCGACCACGCAATGCTGGCGGCGCGCCGCGCAAGCATGCGCTGCACTTCGGCGAGATCCGCAACGCTTTCCGACATCGCCCGTGCAAGTTCATGCACGCGCGTATAGCGATCGAATTCCAAGGGATCGAAGCACAAAGCCTTGCCGTCGCCCACCTGCGATGCGATGCGCGCATCGGCTTCGATCTCGAGCTCGCGCAGCTGCACGCGCAGGCGACTCAGGTTGTCCGCGAGATCACCTGCGTCCTGTCGCAATCCAAGCAAATCATCCGACTGCTCGTGCATGCCCGCCAACAGCTCGGCCGCGCTGTCGGTCATGCGCTCCAGCAGTTCGGCTGGCACGCGCAGCCGAACCGATGGCTTACTTGCGGGACCGGTTGTGACGGCAGGCAAAGGCATGTCCTTGCTCGGGGACGCCACCACCGGCAAGGCGATGTCAGGCGGAGCGCCAGCGTCGCGTCGGCAGGTCTCCAGCACCGCATCGAGCTCGTCCTGCAATGCGCTCAGTGGTACTGACGAAAGGGATTCGACAGCGAGGAGGCCGGATACGCTGGACTCCAGGCCGTGAAATGCGTCGCCGAGCCCGGGCCTACCCGCCATGCGCGCACTGCCCTTCATCGTGTGCAACACGCGCATCAAGTGCGCGGGTGGCGCTGGATCATCGGGCCGTGCCAGCCATGCGCGCATGGCATGATCCAGCTGCGGTAACAAGTCCGCAGCCTCTTCATGAAAGATCGCGTGCAATTCAGTATCCGGCATGGCGTCCGGTACCGTCGCTTGCCCGGGCTGCCGGTCTGCCGCAAGCACTGAATTTGCCGGCACGGCCAGCGGCATGGCGGGCTCGACGGTGGCCGAAGCTGCTTCGATGGCCACGCCCGCCGGGACCTCGCTGCGATTCAACGTGTTTTCCTGCTGCATGTCCTGGGCAAGCGCAAGCAAGCTGTCGATCAGCGAAGCACCGGCGGCGCCGCCTTGCTCTTTTCCTTCGGCAAGCAGGCTGCGGATGGCGGCGATTGCCTCGCCTAACACGCGCACATCGTCCTTTGAAAAGCGGCGCTTCGCACAAGCTTCGCAAGCCCGCTCGAGCGCCTGCGACAGCAGATGGATTGCCGGCCATCCCACGGTCGATGCACTGCCTGCCAATGCATGGGCATCAACGCAGGCCTGCGCAGCCAGGCCTGTCGCCGGCATGGCTTCCCAGCTCAGCAGCGACGCACTCAGCGTGTCCAGCCGGGCGCATGCTTCCTGCATGAAGATTTCCCGCAACGACGGCGAGGAGGTCGAGCCCAACTCCGCATCGATCATATGAATGGCGGCTACCCCATCGTCAATGCCGGGGACAGGCTTTGCCTCGGCACCGACCGGTTCCCGACGGAACGGCAATGTCGCCAGGTCCGTTTCCAGGGTTGCCAGCCTTGTCGCGAACGCCAACCAGTTGTCATCGTGGCCGCCACCTGCATCATCGATGGTCGATCGTTGCGCGAGCCTGTCCAGCTCGCCGACCGCCGCACGAACGATCGCCTGCAAGCCTGGATGGCCCGCCATCTGCACGCCGGCATCGATTTGCCTCAACAGCGGCCGCACCTGATCGATCACTCCGCGCCAGGCGGATCGCTCGCGTGCAGCATCGACATGGCGCTCGATCGACGCGATGCAATCCCGCACTGCGTCGGTGAACGCGCGCGCCATCCGGGCAGCCGAAGGCACCGCCTGCGACAGGGTGGTCATCGCGCCACCGGCTTCGTCGCAAGTCGCCACAAAGCCTTGCCAATCACGCTCGAAAGTGACGTCATCGTCAACCGGAAGGCGACTTGCAGCAAGGGCTTGCGGCGGAAATTGTTCAGGCAACGCGTACACATCCGACACATGTTTTGCGACTGGCGTCAGGCACGGGTGACAGGCCATCTCGTACAAGGCCTCGCGCAGCAAGGTGTCGTCCGGCACATGATTCGCGTAGCGCTGCAAGCGCCTCGCTTGCCTGCCGGCGGCCGACAAGATGCGCTTTTCCCGCAGGCTGTCATGGCGTTGGCCGGCGGCGATTTCTTCCGCAAAGGCTTGCAATACGCGCCAGCGCAAGCGATTGTCGGGATGGGACTGGCGTGCTGCAAGGCTGGCGATTGCGACCGCGATGGACTGCGCGGCGCGCTGGCGTGCGCTGCCGGCAGGGCAGCGCAGGAAATCCAGCAATGCGCGGTCGATTTCACCGACCAGCAATGCGAGCGATATCGTCCCCACTGAAGCATCAGCGTACAACGCGCCGGCATGCGTGATAGCTGTGCCGTTCGTCGTCGCCGGCGCCAGCGAAAGCAACTGGCAAGGGTGAGTATCGATCTCAGGCGACAGGGCTGCCAGCCGTTGCCAGCAAGGCAGGAAGCCCGATGCAGGCGTGGACTGCCCCAAGGCCATCGCCTGCAGGGCGGCACGCAATGCGTGAGCGCAATCGCCCCGTATCGTGGCAACCTCGCCTGCCATCAGGTGGTCGTGCCGGCGGCTCGCGCCTGCCTTTGCCAGCAATTCGACCAGCGCTGCGCCGCCCTGCGCCCCGACGAAGCGCAATGCCCCGACCATTTGCGCCAGGCTTGCGTCGCCATTCACTGCCACGGCGCAAACCGCGTCTTCCAGCGACGTGGCGATCTCGTCGCCGAGCGCCAGCAGTGCGGCAGCGTCAATCCCTGCGACGGCAGCGCTGTGCGCGTGGCAGGCACCATCGGACAAGGAACGATTCACCTGAGCGCCAAGTTCAGGCAATCCGGAAGCGCGCGATCGCACGACCAAGTTCGCCGGCCAGCATGGCCAGCTCCTGCGTGGCGCCCGCCGTCAATTGCGTTCCTTCTCGCGTTTTCACGGTGACGTCGAGGATGCGCTCGATGCTGGCGGCAACGCTGCCGGCGAGCGCCGACTGCTCGCCGGAAATCGATGAAATGCCTTGCACGAGCACATCCAGCTGCAGCGACACGCGACGGATTTCGCTCAATGCAAGGCCCGCCGCATCTGATCGCCGGGCGCCATCGACCACGCTTTGCGTCGAACGTTCCATCGCATGCACAGCCTCTTGCGCATCCGCCTGCAAGGCCTTGACCAGATGCCCGACCCGACGCGAGGCGTCACCGCAGCGCTCGGCCAGGCGCTGAACCTCGTCGGCGACGACGGCGAAGCCACGACCCGCCTCACCCGCCGAGGCAGCCTGTATCGCCGCATTCAGCGCCAGCACCTGAGTTTGTTCAGTGATGCCGGTAATCAGCTCGGTGATATCGCCGATCTCAAGCGAGGATTCGCCGAGGCGCTTGACGCGCTTGGCCGTCTCCTGCACCTGCTCGCGCAGTTGCTGCATGCTGCGTATCGCATCTTGCACGGCCGCTTCGCCTTGTTGCGCTGCCTGCACAGAGGCCTGCGCGACCTGCGCCGACTCGTCGGCAGCTTGCGACACACCCTGGATCTGCGCGGCCATCTGTAGCACGGCTTGCCCGGTTTGCTGTATGTCCTCGGCCTGGCGTGCTGCCAGCGACAACAGGTCGGCCGCCGTGACACGCGAGCTGTCGCAGGCATCACCCACGCGACGCGCCGTGGCCTGCACCTGCGCCAGCAGAGCGCGCAGTTCTTCCAGTGTCACATTGAGGGAATCGGCGATCGCGCCGGTGATGTCCTCTGACACTGTCGCGCTCAGCGCGAGATTGCCATCAGCGACCTCCTGCAGCTCGTTCATCAGCCGCACGATTGCCGTCTGGTTCTGCTGGTTCAGCTGGCGCGCGGCTTCTTCGTCGACCTGCGCCTGCTGCCGCCGACGCTCGGCCTCGATACGCTGCAGGTTGGCATCGCGCAGCATCATGGCTGCCAGTGCGACTGCCAGCAAGACCGCCGATACGCCAACGACAGGCAGTGCAATGCCGGTCCAGTCATTGCCAGCAGCCTGTGCCCGGTAGACCTGTTGCAAGTCCAGCAGATGCTCGCGCAGTGCTTCGTTGTCGTTGAAGAGAGCGCGCTCGGCGTCCTTGGCCGCAATGAAGTCTGCGAGCTTGCCCAATATGCCGGCAAGTCGGGCGCGGTAGGCATCGAACTGCGTGCGCAATTCGACCAGCTTTGCGCGCGCATCCGCATTCGATGCCGGCGGCAGCCGCATGACCGGGCTGCCATCGATGAAGGCGAGAACAATGTCCTGAAAGGTGTTCGCATCGCGGCCGAGCAGGAAAGCGGAGTTCTGGTTAATGCCGTCGGCAGTCAGGAATTCATTCGCGCCCTTGCCCAGCCGCTGGGTGAGCATGACCAACTGCCCGGCCGCCGCCACTTCATGCGGGGACGCGCCGCTTTGCGCCAGCAGCGTTGCGACCTGCTCCGACAATTCCAGCAGTACCGGGCTGCTTTGGTTGAGCGTCTGCAGCGTGCGGCGAAAGCCCGTCAGCGCCGCTTCATGTTCGAGCAGGGTGGCCGCCGCACCATCCGACGCCAACCACTGCCGTGCGATCGCCGCGATACGCGCCGCCATCTCGCCGGTGTCCGGCGTGACGGCCTGCCCCTCCCAGTCGCCGCCTGCTTGCAGCGCATGCAGGCCCAGATTGATCGCGGCGCGGCTCTGCGCCAGCTGGCGGAACGCCTCGGCATTGCCCTGCACGGCATTGGGCGCTGCCTTGCCCAGGCGTTGCGAATGCATGACCAGTTCGCCGGCCAGCTGGGTCTTCAGCGCAGCCGACCAAGTCAGCTGCGCATGCACCCAGGCCAGCGCGGCAAGCCCCAGCAAGCTCGCGGCAAGCAGGCATTGCGTCGTGCGCAGCAAGCGCACGCGACGCTGAATCCCTTTCGACGGACTTTGATCCTCCTGTCGCTCGCCAACCTGCGCCTGTCCCGGCATGGCCTGCGGGTGCCTGAAGCGCGCCAGCCAATACCTGCCGTGACGACGCCACCATCGAACCGGATGCAAGGCAGATAGGCGAACGCCGAGGGCTGTCGTGGTCCTTTGCTGGGTCGTCATGCAATCTCCGGAAAACTTGCGTTGTTATCTGCCGCCATGAAGTCGGCGGAATGTCAGGCGGACAGGGCGATGCCTGCCTGCAGGAAGGCTGCCGATGTACAGAGCCGTGTTACATCGAGTACGTGCCATCGTGTTCCGCCGGCATCGACCAGCGCTTCGCCCCCAAGCACCGGTCCCGATGCCTCCGGGAACGGCGTCGGTGGCGGACTGTCGGTCGCTTGCCCGTCGGGCAACGGCTGCGTGTCAACCCGCCCGTACAATCGATCGACGCGCAACGCGACGTGCCAGGGCGCAGGCAAAACCAGCATCCGCTCCGGCGTCTTCACCGGCAGCACGGCGCGACCACACAGGCCCGCCAGATCGACAACGCCCAACAGCTTCTGTTGGTGCCGGACCAGCCCCAGATACCAGGGCTGCGTCAGCGGTACGGGGGCAATTGCCGCATCGATCACCTGTACGCCAGGGGCGGTATCGACCAGCCACCGGATGCCGCCGGCCACGAATCCCAGCCGCGACGCTGCGCTGCCGCCAGACGCGGCTTGCATCAGGTTGTCCATGAGCGACCTTTGCGTCGGCATGGCAGGCGCTTATGCGCTCTCGCCCAGCATGCCGGCGATTTTCTGCAGCAGCTGCACGGGATCGATGGGTTTGACCAGGTAATCGCGAGCGCCCTGGCGCAAGCCCCATGCCCGGTCACTTTCCTGCTGCTTGCTGCTGCAAATGATGATGGGCAGCCCTTGCGTGGCCGGGTCGCGCGCAATCTCGCGCGTGGCTTGGAAGCCGTTTTGTCCCGGCATCACGACATCCATCAGGACGAGATCCGGCCGCTTGCTGCGAATTTGCAGCAGCGCCGATTCGCCGTTGTCGGCAGTGGTCACCGAATAGCCATGGCGGGTCAACAAATCGGCAAGGAAATGACGGTCGGTCGGCGAATCGTCGACGACGAGGATGTTCGCAGCGTTCATGGCGATGGGAGATCCGTGGTCAGGGGGGAGAGTTCGGCGCTGTCACCGTCCGGCACTGGCGCCGGCAACGGGTCGTGCGCCACGGTGGACGTGTGCGAATGCAATGCCGCCGCTGCAGCCAGTTGCTCGTCCACGGTTCGCAACAGGCTGTCCTTGGTGAAGGGCTTGGTCAGGTAGGCGCTGGCACCGGCCAGCACGCCACGCGCGCGGTCAAATACGCCATCGCGCGAGGACAGCATCACCACGGGCAGATGCCGGAATTCGGGGTGGCGGCGTATCAGCGCACAGGTTTGAAAGCCATCAAGCCGCGGCATCTGGATGTCGCAGAAGACCAGCACTGGCCGCTGGTCGAGGATGACGGACAGCGCAGCAAAACCATCCTCGGCCAGCACCACCGTGTAACCGGCCTGCCCGAGGAAGATCTCGGCCGAACGCCGGATAGTGCTGCTGTCGTCGATGACCAGGATGGGATTCCCGGCCTGCTCCATTGCCTGCATCGTTCACCCGCGGAAAATGCCTCCGGAGGGATGGAAGCCGCAAAGCGACGAGCCTGTGGCATCCGGGGAGGCGCTACGGCGCGGAATGTAACAAGAAAGGCAATTAGTTAAAACAATGAAAATCAAAGGTCGGCCAATGTCGGCGTTTTCGAGACAGTCGCAGTGGGGCACCGGGTCATTCACCCAAAAAAAACGGGGACCCGAGGTCCCCGCTCTTGCCGCATGCGTCACATCAACCCGATCAGATCGCGACCATCTCAAAATCTTCCTTGCGGGCGCCGCATTCCGGGCAGGTCCAGTTCATCGGCACGTCGTTCCAGCGTGTGCCGGGCGCAATGCCTTCGTCAGGCAGGCCGGCTTCTTCGTCGTACACCCAGCCGCAGATCAGGCACATCCATGTCTTGAATTCTTGCTCGGTTGTCTTATTGTCACTCACGGTACAGCCCTTAAAGTAAAATGCACAATCAGCTATCTTAATGCTTTCTCCGTGCAAAACCAAACTTCACCGCTCGTTCTGACGTTCGGCATCGCCGACCCGGTCGGTGCGATCGGCATCCAGGCTGACCTGGCGTCGTTTGCAGCGATGGGCTGCCATGGGTTATCGGTAATCACCGCGCTATCGATCGGCGACACCACCGGCACCGAGGATGTGCAGGCGGTCGATCCGGAATGGATCGCCGACCAGGCCCGCGTGCTGCTGGAAGACATGCCGGTGGTCGCATTCAAGGTTGGCTATCTGGGCAGCATCGAAACCATTTCCGTCATCGCCGAGATCGTCTCCGATTACCCGGAAATCCCACTGGTGCTCGATCCGTTCGCGACCACCCTGCCCGACCAGGACGTCGATGAAGAAGTGCTGCTCGCGCTGCGCGAGTTGCTGGTGCCGCAGACCACGCTGCTGCAGGTGTCGGCCGATGAACTGGCGCGCCTTGCCGAGACCTGGCGTGAATCCAGCGACGACGAGACCCTCGAGGTTGATGCGATGCAGATGGTCGAGTTCGGCTGCGAGTACGTGTTCGTCACCGGCACGCCAGGCGATGCGCATGACGTGACCAATGTGCTGTTCAGCGAAGGCGGGCAAGTGCGCACCAACCGTTGGCAGCGACAGGCAGGCCCGTTCATCGGTGCCGGCAATACGCTATCGGCGACCATTACGGCGATGCTGGCCAATGGCATGGACGTGCCCGAGGCCGTCTCCGAGGCGGAGGAATTCACCAATGCCGCATTGTCCAATGCGCAGCGACTGGGCATGGGCAAGCTGGTACCGGACCGGTATTTCTGGGCCCGCGAGGCCGATGCCGAATTGGGCGACAACGACGCCGCCAGCGATTCCACCGGCAACCGTCCCGACTGAAGCGCGGGGCAATTTCGAAACTGAATACGCAGCACGGCGCGCAACCGCGCATCGTCGGCCGCATCCATCAAACTATTGCAACACATTCATCAGGCAAGGGAGCTGAAGTGTCCAACAACGATACCCTGTTCGCACGCGCACAACGCAGCACGCCCGGCGGCGTCAACTCGCCGGTGCGCGCCTTCCGTTCCGTCGGCGGCACGCCGCGCTTCATTACGCGCGCCGAAGGCCCGCACTTCTGGGATGCCGACGGCAAGCGCTACATCGATTACATCGGCTCGTGGGGCCCGGCCATCGTCGGCCATGCGCACCCGGACGTGATCGGCGCGGTACAGAAAGCGGCGGCCAACGGCCTGTCATTCGGCGCGCCGACCGAAGGCGAGATCGTGATGGCCGAAGAGATTTGCAAGCTGGTGCCGGCTATCGAACTGGTACGCCTCGTGTCGTCGGGCACCGAGGCCACGATGAGCGCATTGCGCTTGGCGCGCGGCTTCACCGGCCGCGACACCATCGTCAAGTTCGAAGGCTGCTACCACGGGCATGCGGACTCGCTGCTGGTGAAAGCCGGCAGCGGCCTGCTCACCTTCGGCAACCCGACTTCAGGCGGCGTACCGGCCGATTTTGCGAAGCACACCATCGTGCTCGACTACAACGACAGCGCACAGCTGGAAGAAGCTTTCGCCAAGTTTGGCGACAGCATCGCCTGCGTGATCGTCGAGCCGGTCGCCGGCAACATGAACCTGTTGCCCGCGACGCCGGAATTCCTGAAGACCATGCGCGCCCTGTGCGACAAGCATGGCGCGCTCCTGATGTTCGATGAAGTGATGTCGGGCTTCCGTGTCGCACTCGGCGGCGCGCAGGCGCTGTACGGCATCAAGCCGGACCTGACCGCGCTGGGCAAGGTGATTGGCGGCGGCCTGCCGGTCGCAGCCTTCGGCGGCCGCGCCGACATCATGCAAAAACTGGCGCCGCTGGGCGGCGTCTACCAGGCCGGCACGCTGTCGGGCAACCCGGTGGCGGTGGCGGCCGGCATGAGCACGCTGAAGATCATCCAGCAGCCGGGCTTCTACGACAAATTGTCGGCGACAGCCAAGCGTCTGGTGGATGGCCTGTCGGCAGCGGCACAGCAATCGGGCGTGGCCTTCTGCGCCAATTCGGTGGGCGGCATGTTCGGCCTCTACTTCGCCGACAAGTTACCGACGACCTATGCCGAGATGATGGGCTGTGACAAGGAGCGCTTCAACCAGTTCTTCCACCTGATGCTCGATGCCGGCGTCTATCTCGCCCCGTCGGCGTTCGAAGCGGGGTTTGTGTCGGCGATGCATACGGACGCCGTGATCGACGAGACGATCGCGACTGCAAAGCAGGCGTTCAAGGCACTGGCGGCCTGATCGCCCTTCTCACCGCCCCCCAAAAAAGACGCGCACTGCGCGTCTTTTTTTCGCCTTCCATTCTTCCTATTTCAGCCAGCCCCTGCGGCGGAAATACCAGAACGGCGTCACCGCGCTGGCCACCATCAGCAGGATTGCAAACGGATAGCCGAAGCTCCAGTTCAGTTCCGGCAGCACGCGGAAGTTCATGCCGTAGATGCTGGCGATCAGCGTCGGCGGCAGGAAGGCGACCGAGGCCACCGAGAAGATCTTGATGATCTTGTTCTGATTGATGTTGATGAAGCCGACCGTCGCATCCATCAGGAAGTTAATTTTTTCAAACAGGAACGCGGTGTGGCCATCCAGCGATTCGATATCGCGCAAGATCTGGCGCGCATCATCGAACTGGTCGGTATTGAGCAGGCGACCACGCATCAGGAAGCTGACCGCACGGCGCGTATCCATCATGTTGCGGCGGATGCGGCCATTCAAGTCTTCCTCGCGCGCCATTGCCGACAGCGACTCGGCCGCATCCTGGTCGCTGAATTCCTTCTGCAGCACGCTCTTGCTGACCTCTTCGAGGTTCTGGTAGATGCCCTCGAGCGCATCGGCCGAATATTCGACATCGGTCGCATACAGGTCCAGCAGCACGTCCTTGAAGTCGCCGATCGAGCCCGGACGCGAACGCGCGCGCATGCGCACCAGCCGGAACACCGGCAAATCGTCACTGTGCATTGAGAACAGCAAGCCCTTGGCGAGGATGAAGGCCACCGTCACTACGCGCGACTCGCCCTCGTCTTCCTCCAGCAGGAAGTCGGACCGCAGGTGCAGGTCGCCGTTGTCGGCCTCGTAATAACGGGCTGACGCTTCGATGTCCTTGACCTCGTCCTCGTCGGGCAGCGTGACGCCGTAGATGCCCTTCACCCAGTCGCGCTCTTCGTCGCTCGGATCGGTCAGGTCGACCCAGATCGGCGTCGCCTTCTCCAGGTCTGCGCGCGTGTCGATGTTGACCTGGCTGAGACGGCCGTTCTGCAACACGAATACATTGATCATAAGCTCTCCCTGCCGCATGGCTCGCGGCATGGCCACGCGTGTCTGCGCGTGGCAAATTCCAAAAAATCTTCAGGGAGCGTGGCCGTGGTGGCCATGCGCGCCTGCTCGCCGTCACAAGAAAGGACCCGGCAAGCGGCACGCGACAAGCAGCGTCAGCTGGCGAGGGATCCGTCGAATGACGGTCGTTGATGCGGTGAGGTGGGACTGCCCAAGGCTGTCTCCGTTATTGATAACGGCCGAAGTTTAATTTTTTGTTGGGCCCGAGGCAAGCCCGAAGCGAGCAAAAATGCGGCTTTTCAGGGCAAATCGGCGCTGTTCATGCGCGCCTGGATCAGCATCGTGCGCCGCGCCAGGTAATTCGAGTCGAGGTGGCGGCCGAAATAGCGCGGGTTGGGCAGCATCACGGCCAGCTTGGCTGCCTCGGCCGGGCCGAGGTTGGCCGCCGGTACGCCGTAATACTTGCGGGACGCGGCCTCGCAGCCGAACACGCCATTGCCCCACTCGACCACGTTCAGGTAGATTTCGAAGATGCGGCGCTTGTCCATCACCGCTTCCAGCATGAAGGTGATGACCATCTCCTGCGCCTTGCGCACGTAGCTGCGCTGGCCCGACAGGAACAGGTTCTTCGCCAGCTGCTGGGTGATGGTGGAACCGCCGGACACCACCTTGCCCTTCTTCGCGTTCTTTTCGTAGGCTTTCTGCAGCGCTTCCCAGTCCACCCCCTCGTGTTCGGCGAAGTTGGCATCCTCGGCCGCGATGATGGCGCGCTTCAGGTGCGGCGAGATGCGGTTGTACGGCACCCACTGTTGCTGCAGCTGCGCCTTCGGGTTCTTTTCCTGCAGCTTCTCAAGCTGCGCGCGCATGAACGAGGTCGAGCCCGGGTTGAACTTCACCCACCAGCAAATCTGCGCGAAGTACCATAGCTGCAGCAGCAGCACGAGCGCCAGCGGCACGCCGACGATCCACAGCAGGAAACGGCGCTTGCGACTCAGGTGGCGGCTCATCGTGGCGACTCGCGGTCAGGCTCAGCCGGCAGCCAGCTGCGCACGCAGCTCGTGGTAGACCGGCATCGTGTCCGGGCGCACGCCGCGCCAGACGAAAAAGGATTCGGCCGCCTGCTCGACCAGCATGCCGAGGCCGTCGCGCACCCGGGCACCGGCCTGCGCAGCCATCTGCATGAACACGGTAGGCTGGGCACCGTACATCATGTCGTACGCAAAACCACCGGCGGCAAATACGGACGCCGGCACCGGCGGCAGCTCGGATGACAGGCTGGCCGAGGTCGCATTGATGACGAGGTCAAAACTGCCGGCGAGCGCCTCGAAGCCCGATGCCGACAACGACAACGGCACCGGCACAGCCGACGCCGCTTGCGCGACTTGTGCAAACTGCGCGACCAGTGCTTCTGCGCGCGCCAGCGTGCGGTTTGCAATCACCAGCTGCGCCGGCGATTCGGCCAGCAGCGGCAGGATCACGCCGCGCGCTGCGCCGCCAGCGCCCAGCAACAGCACGCGCGCGCCGGCCACGGGCACACCGGCATTGACGACGATGTCACGCACCAGCCCGACGCCGTCGGTGTTGTCGCCGGCGATGGTCACCCGCTCGCCATCACGGTCAAAGCGCATCGTATTCACGGCGCCAGCCGCTGTCGCACGCTCGCTCAATTGGTCAGCCAACGCGTAGGCTTCCAGCTTGAAGGGCACGGTGACATTCGCGCCGCGTCCGCCGGCGGCAATAAAGTCGCGCACCGCGGCATCGAAACCATCCAGTGGCGCCAGCAGACGTTCATAAGCGACGGCCTCGCCGGTCTGGCGCGCAAACGCGGCGTGGATCTGCGGCGATTTGCTGTGCGCGATCGGGTTGCCGATCACGACGTAGCGGTCAACACTCATTCACCCCCCCGCACGGATGATGTCGCCAACACCTGCTCGCGGGTGAACGCAAAGCGGGTAATGATTTCCCACACGTGTTCGCGGCCGTCCCGCCGCAGCTGTGGCGGGAAGCCGCCAAACGGCGCGGCGCGGCGCACGATGGCGAGCGCGGCAGCGTCGAGCGCGGCATCACCGGAGCTGCGCTCGATGCGCGGCCCGCCCTCTTTGTCATAAAGGCTGCCGTCCTGGTACACGGGGATGTAGACAATCAGTTCACCGTAAAGCTTTTTGCCATCGCGCTGCGGGAAATGCAGCGTGCCGGTCTGTTCGATTTTTTTCTGCAGCGCAGTGTAATACAACGCATACGCGACTTCGCGCGTGCTCGGCGTCAGCTGGGTCTTGACCGGACGCCGGTTGTAGTCGGCGATGTCGCGCGCGATCTCGGCTTCGCGCCGCGCCAATTGCTGTATTTCTTCGACCGAGCGCACGTCGCGGCCATTGATGTTGGGGCGATCCACCTGTTCGCCGGACGGCATGGCTTGCGCGCTCGGCTTCGACAGCTGCGCGAGCAGGCGCTGCTGCCGCGCCTCGAGCTCGGCCACGCGCCGGCGCTGCATCTCGAGCTGGGTGCCTTCGGCGACTTGCCCCAGGTTGGGCAATGGTGAACGGGCGCGGCCGGCGTCGGCATTGCCGCCGCCATCGAGGTTGGCCTGCGCCAGCGCTTCGGCCTCCAGCGGCGCGGCCTGCTGGCGCGCATTGACCAGGATGACGTCGAGGCCGGTCGACAACGGCTTCATGCGGATCGCCTCCGGCGCCGCAAAGCGGACCGACAGGATCGCCGCATGCACCAGCAGCGATACGGCGATGGCGATTCGCAGCGGGCGTTGGTCCGGTGCGAACATTCAGGCTCCGCTCAGGCGCAGACCAGGTGCAGCTCAGGCGCCGCGGGCACCGGCCATGCCGGCGGTGTCCATTGAACCGGCAGCCGCTGCGCCGGCATCGGCCGCCACGTCGGTCGCATCGTCGGTGGTTCCTTCAGATACGCCCGCGGTTGCCGCATCCCCCGCTTCGGCCACCTGCTCTTCCTCGGCCAGCGCGTCGGCATCGTCGAGCTCGACCTCATCGGCCAGGCCCGACTCGACCGCCGCCACTTCCAGCACGCGGGCCTGCACGCCGAGGTCAATTTCATCCCAGCCGATCAGCTCGAGCTTGAGCTGCGTGCCGCGCGGATGCTTCACGCCCGGCATGTTCAGCACCAGCGGCACATCCACCAGCCGCACCACTTCATCCTTCAGCAGCACCGCCTCGACCTGGCGCGCACCTTCCTGCTGCAGCCAGCGCAGGCACCAGTAGCGCTCCATCGTCGACTGAAAATCAGCATAGGCCGAATATGCGCTGTCGAAAGCCGACACGATGGCGAACAGGTCGGCGTCCTTGGGCTTGAAGGTCGCGATCAGCGGCGCGGTCACGCCGCCTTTCACGCAAGCGAGGATCTGCCACTGGTTCACAAGGTCGGTATAACGGCGCAGCGGCGAAGTGCTCCATGCGTACTGGTCAACGCCCAGTCCCTGGTGGGGCGCTGCATGCGTCAGCATCCGCACCTGCATGCGCGCGGCCCAGCCCTGACCGGCCCCCTGGGCGCGATAGATACCGGGCACGCCGTGCTCATGCATCAGCTTGCCCCAGCTGCTGTTGGCGAAGATCATCAGCTCGGCCACGATCTTGTCGAGTGGCGCCCCGCGCTTGCGGCGCGTGATGGTCACGACCTCGTCTGCGACATAGAAATTGAAATCGACACGATTATTCTGCTCGGGACGCAATCCGAAGCTCTCGCGCTTGGCCATGCGCGCGCGCTCCAGCACCTGCGCCCATTGCCACAGCAGCGCGATGTCAGCCTTGTGCGGATAATCGCCGCTGCCCTCGGCCAGCGCCTGCTCGGTCACATGTTCGTCGAGATCGTTGTGACGCAGGTTAGCCGCGATCGGCACCAGCTCGGCGATGGTCTCGGTGGACAGTACCGACCAGTCATTCATGTCCAATGTCGCATACAGCGACACCGCCGGACGCGCGCCGCCTTCGGCCAGCGTGAAATGCGCGACCAGTTCGTCGGGCAGCATGGTGATCTTGTCACCCGGCATGTAGACGGTGCTCATGCGCTCGCGCGCTATCGCGTCGATCGCGTCGTCGCGCGCAATGCCCAGCCCGGGCGCGGCGATGTGGATGCCGATGCGCACGCGATCGCCATCCAAGGGCTGCACCGAAAACGCATCGTCGATCTCGGTGGTGGTGACGTCATCGATCGAGAAGGCTTGCACGTTCGACGTCGGCAACGCAGCCACTGCCGGCAGCGTGATCTTCGGGAAGCCCGTGCCGCGCGGGAAGTGCTCGGACAGGAAACGTGAAAAATGCAGCTCCTTCGCTGATGCGATCGCACCCACCGACAACAGCAGGCGCGCCGGCGTGGTCTGCAGCTCAGCGCACGCCGCTTCCAGCGCCTTAAATTCGATGCTGTTCTTGTCGGGCTTGTACAGCAGCTGGCGCACGACCGGTTTCATCGCCTCCGGCAGGCGGCCCGCCTTCAACTCCTCGACTTGCGCAGCCTGTACCAGCAACTGCTGCTTTTTTCTTTCGATGCCGGCCAGCGCCGCCTGCAGCGTGGCCTCGGGCGCGGCCTTGTAGCGGCCCTTGCCTTTTTTGTGGAAATAGATCGGCGACGCGGCAATCTTCAGCAACAGGCCGGCGGCTTCGGAAGGCTTGGGCGCATGACCAAAGTACTCGGCACCGAGATCAGCGACGCCGAACTCTTCCTGTCCGGCCACTTCCCACAGGAAGGACACGTCGATCTCGTCAGCCAGCTTGTTTGCCTCGGTGATCATCTCGGCCGGCGAAGGCGCTTCGAACTGCAGCAGCACGTCGCGCGCGCGCACCTTGGTGCGCTTGCCCGTCGGCGTCTCGACCTGATAAGCCTCGCCCTGCTGGGTCAGCACGGCACCGACCTTGAAGTCGCCCGATTCTTCGAAAAACAAATTCATTGCGTGATTCTTCTTTCTTGCCGCGTGCCGTTATGACGGGCCGCGCTCATGCGTCGCAAAAGGTCAAAACCTCTTGCAGGTAATCGTCAAAATCGGACAGCCCGTGATCGCTGCCTTCGATCACGTGCTGGTGTGCACCGGGATAACGGGCCGTCATCTCGCGCCAGTCGAGCACTTCATCGCCGGTGGCGGCCAGCAGCAAGTAGCGCTGCAGCTCTGTCGGCTGTGCGACTTCCAGTGCCTTCAGCTCATCAATGTACTCCGGCCGGAAGTAAAAGCGATCTTCCGAATGCCATGCCTGCTGCTCGCCGATGTATTTCTCGAGGTCGCGCGCCGGGTACACAGCCGGATTGATCAGCACCGCACGGCAGTCCGTTTGTTCGGCCAGCACAGTGGCATAGAAACCGCCCAGCGAAGACCCGACCAGCGCCAGCTTCGCCGGATCGATTCCTGCGATGGCCTCGCGCGCGACCGCCATCGCCGCGGCCGGCGACGGCGGCAACTGCGGGCAAAGGAAACGCCCGGACTGCCCCACCGCCGCAAGATGCTCGCGCATGCGGCGTGCCTTGAACGAGGACGGCGACGAACGAAAGCCGTGCAGGTAAAGGATGGTGCGCACTGCGGGCCCGTTGGCTTGCGGTATCAGTTCGCGGATGTGGCCTGTGCAGCCTTGGCCGCCAGCGCGTCCAGCAGCTTCTGGTGCACGCCGCCGAAACCGCCGTTGCTCATCACGAGCACGGAGTCGCCGGGCTGCGCCGCGTCCGCAACCGCCGCCACCAGCGCAGGCAGCTCATCGAAGGCGCGTGCCTTTTCGCCCAACGGCGCCAGTGCCGCACCCAGATCCCAGCCCAGCGCATCCTTGCCCTCGCCCCTGGCGCCATAGCCGAACACGAGGTCGGCCTGCCGCAGGCTGCCCGGCAGCGCATCTTTCATCGTGCCCAGCTTCATCGTGTTCGAGCGCGGCTCGAGCACGGCCAGAATGCGGCCCTGCCCGACTTTTTTGCGCAAGCCGGCGACCGTGGTGGTGATGGCCGTCGGGTGGTGGGCGAAGTCGTCGATCACGGTCACGCCATGGGCAACGCCGCGCGTCTCCATGCGGCGCTTCACGTTCTCGAAGGCTGACAGCGACACGATGGCCTGCTGGGGCGTGACGCCCACATGGCGCGCGGCGGCAATGGCCGCGATCGCATTCCAGCGGTTGTGTTCGCCTGTCAGCGACCAACGCACGGTGCCTAGCTTATCGCCATTGAACAAGACATCAAAGCGACCGTCATCATGCTCGATCATGCCCCAGCCCTCGCTGCCGGCGAACCATTCGAGTTCGCTCCAGTTGCCGCGCTTGATCACGCGCTGCAGCGACGCTTCACGGCCATTCGCGACGATGCGTCCGCTGGTGGGTATGGTGCGCACCAGATGATGGAACTGGGTCTCGATCGCACCGAGGTCAGGGAAGATGTCGGCATGATCATATTCGAGGTTGTTCAGGATCGCGGTGCGCGGACGGTAATGGACAAACTTGCTGCGCTTGTCAAAGAAGGCCGTGTCGTATTCGTCGGCCTCGATCACGAAGAAGGACGCCCCCTCCGCCGAATCGCCACCGAGGCGTGCGGAGATGCCGAAGTTCATCGGCACGCCGCCGATCAGGAAGCCGGGCTGGTATCCGCTGTCTTCGAGGATCCACGCCAGCATCGACGAGGTGGTGGTCTTGCCGTGCGTGCCAGCCACGGCCAGCACCCACTTGTCGCGCAGGATGTGTTCGCCTATCCACTGCGGACCCGACACATAGGGCAAGCCGCGGTTCATGATGGCCTCCATCAGCGGATTGCCACGCGAGACCACATTGCCGATCACGTACAGGTCAGGCTGCAGGCTCAGCTGGTGCGGTCCGAAGCCCTCGATCAGCTCGATGCCCTGCGCCTGCAGTTGGGTGCTCATCGGCGGGTAGACGTTGGCGTCGCAACCGGTGACTTTGTGGCCTGCTTCCCGGGCCAGCACGGCGAGGCCACCCATGAACGTGCCGCAGATGCCGAGGATATGAATATGCATTTACTTTAAAATCGGGTTGCTGCCGGAGATGGCTGGAGATGCAAGGCAGCCAACACGCTTCTGCCCTTGCCGGATCGAAGCGAGCATTCTACCCGACCCACCGGTCGCATCGACGGCCGCCTTGCCGGTACACTCCCGCACTTTTCCGCGCCTTTCCCACCCCTAGCCCCACGCCCATGTCCATCAATTACCCGAGCGATGCCGAATTGCTGCGCGCCGAGATCGCCGCCGCCGCCGCGCGCATGGTGGCGGAAGACGGCGCGGACTATGCCACGGCCAAGCGCAAGGCCGCCCGGCTCATCCTGGGCAACCAGAAGGTGCGCGGAGACGTCTTGCCCGACAATGCGCAGGTCGAGGAGGAGGTGCGGCAGTACCAGGCGCTGTTCTTCGGCGATGAGCACGCGCAGCATTTGCTGCACTTGCGCCGGCTCGCGCTGGAGCTGATGGAGAGGCTGGCCGAATTTTCGCCGTTCCTGACTGGCGCGGTCTTGAACGGGACGGCGACCGAACATTCGGACATTTACCTACAGCTGTTTGGCGACAGCGCAAAGGATGTTGCCGTTTTCTTACTGAATGCCGGCATCGACTATGAGGTGTCCGAATCCACGCATTTCCGCTATCCGGACCGCGATGTCGAGGTGCTGTCTTTCATGTACAAGCAAGAAGGCGTGCATTTGATACTGTATGAAAGGGATGACCTGCGCCATGCCGGCAAGGCCGGCGGCAAACAGAAGCCTGACAGGGCCGGCCCGGTATCCGTGCGCGCCCTGATCGACCAGGATGATTCGAAACACCCGAAACCACAGCCATGAACAAGAAGACACTGTCACTCGTATTGATTGCCGCTTTATTTACCGGCTTCGGCGTTTATTTTGGCGCAAAGCGCTTCCAACCCGGCCCGCCGGCCGATACCGCCGTCGGTGCGTTGATGCAGCTGGCCATGCCGGACCCGGCAGGCAATCAACACAAAATGTCGGAATGGCAAGGGAAGGTCTTGCTAGTGAATTTCTGGGCCACCTGGTGCCCGCCTTGCGTGGCCGAGATGCCGGAACTGGAGCAACTGCAAGCAGAGCGCGGAAGCAAGGGCCTGCAAATTGTTGGTATCGGCATTGATTCCCCCGGCAACATCCGGGAATTCGCAGGGAAGCACTCCATCACCTATCCGCTGCTGGTCGGCGGCCTGCAGGGTACGGATGTGTCGCGCAGCTTCGGCAATGAGACCGGAGGCCTGCCATTCACGGTGCTGATCGGCACGGATGGCAAGGTGAAACAGGCTTATATGGGACGCCTGGATTTGCAGAAAGTCCGGACCGACCTTGATTCCCTGTAAACAGGTTACAGGTGTTGTAAGCGTTTCCGCTTGCCATTCTTCGACATTTTGCAGGAAAATGATCCCTTCCTCGCCAAATTTGAAGCGATCCGATGGCAAAAAATCTGCTGCTGATCAACGGCCCGAACCTCAACCTGCTCGGCACACGCGAGCCCGAGGTGTACGGCGCGACCACGCTTGCTGAAATCGAGCAGGCTGCGGTCGTTCAGGCGCAGGAAATGGGTGCATCACTCACCCACTTCCAGAGCAACCATGAAGGCGAACTGATTGATCGCATCCACGCCGCACGCGGCGAAGGCATTACTGGCATCGTGATCAATCCGGGCGGCTTCACCCACACTAGCGTCGCGTTGCGTGATGCGCTGGCAGGCGTAGCGATTCCGTTTGTGGAAGTTCACATTTCAAACATCCACAAACGTGAAAGCTTCCGTCACCATTCCTACCTGTCGGACATCGCAACCGGCGTGGTGTGCGGATTCGGCGTGGACGGGTATCGTTACGCGATCGCCTTCGCGCTGAACAAGCTTTAAGCGCTGTAACTGTATTCAACCGGCAGGCGCCAGCACCCACGCGGCGACTGCCTCCTTATCAACCTTGCAGGCAGATCTCAATGGATTTAAGAAAACTCAAAACCCTGATTGACCTCGTGGCCGAGTCCGATATCTCGGAACTGGAAGTCACCGAGGGCGAAAGCAAGGTCCGCATCGTCAAGTC
>JACCDT010822368.1_pt1 | contig 24061 bp, 14 predicted proteins | sample 7446291 | NCBI WGS metagenome assembly JACCDT01 (sample SAMN15323446, study PRJNA562643) | freshwater metagenome | isolation source: river surface water | place: USA:Blue River Watershed | collected 2017-08-17 | reverse complement strand
TATTCGCATACTTCTGCGTCCCCTGCAGTACTACCAAGCCCCGCATAGAGCTTGCCGTTGTGTGAGGTGAGGGTGTAGACATACTCATACGTGCTATTAGCCCAGGAGGAATTGAGAGTATCTCCTCCTATCTTTGTCCAGATAGAGCCATTGTATTCCCAGACTTCAGCGTCACCTGCAGTACTACCAAGCCCTGCATAGAGCTTGCCGTTGTGTGAGGTGAGGGTGTAGACACTTTCATAGGTACTAACGGCCCATGAGGAATTCACCGCATCACCACCAATAAGTGTCCATGTTGAGCCATTGTATTCCCAGACTTCGGCGTCACCTGCAGTACTACCAATCCCCGCATAGAGCTTGCCGTTGTGTGAGGTGACGGTCCAAACAAGCTCATTTGTAGTAATGGCCCATGAGAAATTCACCGCATCACCACCAATAAAGCGTGTGGTACGACCGGTAAAGAAGGGTGTGCCACTATTGGGCGTAAACCTGGCCGTGTTCGAGAAGCTGTTTAGGGCAAGCGTGCTACCGGGTGCAATAAATGTTCCGTTCGTCACCGTAACTGTCGTTGTGGTTGAAGTCGTGGCTATGGTCCATCCCCCGCCAATTCCATTAAATGCAAGTGCACCGAGATTCGGGAGTGATGCAGCAATACTCTTTCCGGTGGTAGTTGCAGTAAAGAGGAAGGTTGGGGTATTTGTCGCAGTAAGTGTCGCGGAAGATGAAGCGGTGAAGTTGCCACCAAGTGTAGTGAGTCCACCCACAATATACGTACTATTTGCGGTGAGGCGTAGTGACCCATCAGTTGTTGATGCTGATGCGTTACCATGCACAGTAACTGGTCCACCAGGTGCAAACGTCTTCCCTGTTTTTATATATAGTTCATTCCCAGTGTATACACTGAGACCGGCACCTGTCGTTGTAGCATTGTATTGGATATCAACATCGTCATCACTGTCGTAGAAGGAGAGATCGGTGAGTGTGGTTGAGGTGCCATTTACCCCTTCGTGTGAGAAGATGACACGATTTTGGTAGAGACTGAGGTTTGGTATGTCATTCACTGAAGAAGATGCTTTTGTGAAGAGTGCAGCACGTATTGAGGTAGTGGCATCTGTCCATATGAGTATTGGGGTGGAGGTAGAGATGGTATGACCATCAGGAATGATAATGTTCCATGCTCCTGTGGCGAGCGAGGTCGTCGCGGATACTGAGAGTGTTGACGTGCCTATAGCAATCTTGAGTGGTACGAGTGCAGTAATTGGCGTTGTTCCTTCGTCTGAGTAGAGGGTGCCTGAGAGCGTGAGTGTTGCAGCATGAGCTATTCCTGCATGCATGACAAAAGTGCAAAAAAGTATCACACATACAACTAACACAAGACGAACGTTTTGTGTTAGTTGTATTATTTTGTTACAGGTTTGATTTATCATAGTGTTGGTTCGCTAGTTGGCTCTGGTTCAGAGGTAGGTTCTGGTATTGGCTCTTCGACTACTGGATCTTCTGGTATAGGTTCTGGTTGAATTTCTACTACTGGTTCAGGTGTTGGCTCTTCGACTACCGGATCTTCTGGTATAGGTTCTGGCGGTGTAGATGTACCTGTAGGTAATGTACCCTCCCCTCCTCCAGATCCCGTATCTGGAGGCGTTGTATCAGTAGGAGGAGTATCTACTGGATCAGATGTATCGCTACCACCTCCATTTACACTCTCAAGAAGCGCTCGGAGATCGGTAGCAGTAACACAGACTCCGTCTACACAGAGCTCGTTCTTTACCTCTACTCGATCTGCCTTAATTTCTAAGACTGAGAGGACACCATGAACGAAGCTTTGTGCAAGCTCCTTGAGTCGTTCCCAGAGCGTACCGTCAGTCGCTTCATTGCCAAGGATGGTGGTCGATGCAAGTTCAGACAAAGTAAGTGACTCACTCTTGATCTGGTACCACGCAAGATCAATAAACATGATCGCCTGACCAACCTTAGTACTCTCTCCATCACCCATAGTCATAGTGACTGCTGATTCCGCCTTAAGTGCACGGAGAGTATCTTCACGTGTAGTGTCTGTAGTTGTGGCAACGGTTGTACTTGCAACTTTCTTCGATACACACTTTTGTTCACCACTTGCATTTCCTCCTCCGTAGTAACATCCATCTTGTGTACGTAGGTCTGTCGTTGCCTTATTTTGCGCAACTCGTTCATTCACCATATCGTCACCGAATTGGTTGAGGAATCCTTCGGTATATGCCTTTGTACCATCATAGTCTTCAAGCGCGATACCTACGACACGACTACTCTCAGTTGCCTTCATACCGATTCCAGGAATTGAAGAAAGAGCCACACGATCACCCTTCTTGATTGGGCCATTTTCTAGAGAAAGTTTGATTGGCACACGTCCCTTAAGTCCAATTGGGAACCCATTTTCACCTGGTGTAAGTGACGTGTCATCAAATCCAAGAGTCATACCAGGCTTTGTTGAAACCACACCAATGATGTCAGCTTCTGTAGATTCTTCAGCTCGATTTACTGAGAGACCTCCCTTGAGGGCGACGATTTCTCCCGCGTGGAGTACCTGATTTGAGAAGTACATTTCCGCAAGGTCTGAGTTACCGAGCGCTGACGTAACTGAACGAATTTGTCCGGTCGTGGTTGAGATACAAGATCCATCATTATCAACACAGATACCTCCTCGAGGAATCATGAGGCTTGCGTTTACGGTACCATCTCCAATCGTCGTCGATCCATTTGCACTCACCACAAACTTCGAAGTACCTGCGACTTGGAGATCGAGGAACTTTGCAGTTGTTGTGGCAGCAAATGATCCGCCTGAGTTACCAAAGTTCATTTGGAGTCCTGTACCGGTGAATGCACTTGTATCTTGGAAGATTGAGACAAGGTCTTCAGTCGTAATTGTTCCAGAGTATGCACGAAGCGCGTTACCTTGTGTTGTACCTTCAGTTTCCGCAAAGACTCCAGCTGGGAGATACGTATTTCCGGCGTCTCCAATCGTTGTACCTCGGACTCCGAATGTGCGACCGAATCCCGCTATACCAGTGTTTTCACCCTTTGTATTCGTACCGCGATGAGCCTGTGCTTCAAACGCGCGTACGGTGTTACCGAGAACACTATCGTCACGAATTCGAATAATCTTACCGACGAGTGTACTTGTTGCGGTTGGTGCGTTCACGATGTATGCCTCGTTTCCGTAGTAAATCGCACTCAAGGTCGAGTTAATAAAGTTATAGGTTTCCTTAATACCTCCCACGAGTGATCCGGTAAGACTTGCCTTATCGATAGTAAGCGGAGCACTTGGAGTAGTAGTAGCGATACCAAGGTAGCCAGTCGTACCCGCAATTGCTATTTGATCAACGTTGTTTTCACGGAAACGGATTGGAGAACCTGTTGGACGATTGATGTAGAGTGTTTTATCAGATGTACCACTCAAGAAATTAAAGTCAGCATTAGCATTACTTCCATTAAGTGAGATGTAGCCATACTGAGCACTTTGTCCCCATTCTCCCATAGTGATTGCACCATTCCCCGTTACATTACTTCCAATAGAAAGTCGTGCGCTTGGGGTAGCTGTACCGATACCTACCCTTCCATTCCCCATGACTGTAAAGAGACGTGTTGAGGAAGAAATGTTGAAGAGCTCTGTTGTTGCAGCTGCAGTTGAAGAGGCGACTGAGAGAAACGCGCTCGGGGTGGTAGTACCAATACCAAGGCGTCCTGAACTATCAAGTCGCATACGTTCATGGATACTTCCGGCAGATGCGCTTCCTAGTGCGTTTGTGTAGAAGCTCATATACGTATCCCAGCTTGTACCACGTCCAAATGTAAGTGCAGCTCCTCCTCCTCCACCTCCAGAGAGATAGGTGATTGCATCTTGTGATACAGCAGCGATTGATCCTGAAATTCGCATACCATTGTTTACGAATGAAGAAATGTTTGTTTCTGATCCGGTTCCTGCAACTGACGTGCCAGAAAGGTGGAGAAGTTGCGTGGGGGTGCTGATACTGCTTCCAATACCGACGTATCCTGTGGTATCCACCACCATCTTATTTGAATCGTTCGTGCGGATATAGAACTTGTTGTTTGAGAATGTACCAACATACCCACCAAGTCCATCAAAAGCAAAAAGTTGTGCAGTAACAGTGCCATCACCACTCTTTGTATAAATACGTCCATCGCCACTTGTCTTACGAAGCGTAAAGTCACCATTAACCGCAAGCGTGGTCGCGGGTGTAGTACTTCCGATACCAACGCTTCCGCTTGAGTTAATAACCATTGCTGCACCAGCATCTCCAGAGCTTGTTGTGTTATTCAAGTAGAAATTCCCCGATGACGCTTTCCCCATCTCGAAGGCACCAGTGCCCCCTCGGTTCATGCGAATAAATGGCACAAATGAAGCTGAGGCTGAGTTGATTACTAAGCCAGCATGACTGGTCGAATCAGCAATAGTTAAGAGTGTTTGGCCACTACCATAGACCGACAGTTTAGTGACTGGACTAGTCGTACCAATACCAACGTAGTTTGTAGAACGATCAACAGTAAATGCATTTGTACCAAGAGTTGAGTTGAAGAGGTTGAATGCAAAGTTTGAACCAGTTGTACTTGCGGTCAAATCCCAGTAGTTATCAGTCACCCCAGATACACCACTTTCAGCAAACCGAAGTCGCGTATTCGCAGCTCCAACACCTGTCTCTGTATCCTTAATGAGAAGAATAGGATCAGCACCAACGAGGTTAAGGATTGACTCAGGAGATGTGGTACCAATACCAAGATTACCAACAGCTGTAAGGCGCATTTTTTCTGCAGCACCCATCTGCCATGATTGATACGTAGACCCAGCTCCAGAATGCATATTGTATGACAGACTTCCGGCATTGTAGTTGTAGTAGATCTGTCCTCCCACTCCAGCCGAGGCACTTGGTGAACCAAATATAATTCCAGAATTATTTGCGTCTGGTGTCACAATCGTCATACCAGTATTCGCAGCACCAGAAAGAATCATATCGTCATCATCTGTATATGGCGTATACACACCTGGATTGCCCGCATACACATAGAACTTTGAGTTTGTGGTCGTTGTGCCAATTCCAACATTTCCAGCAGAGGTGACTGTCAGTCGATCTGCCCCAGCAGTACGAAGTGCAAAATTAGTAGTTGTGAAGGTACCAGCAAATCCTCCAGAAGTATCGACAGCACCAAGATACACTGTATTGAGAAGAGTACGAATCGTTCCATAGTTTGACGCTTGAGTATTTCGACCAAATTGGAATATTTCATTGGCATCAAGAGCGGCGCCTGTATTTGCTCCCACAGTTAGCCATGTTGTTGGTGTTGTAGTACCAATTCCCACAAATCCTGTTGTATCCTTGACCATAAGTCGCCACGCACCTCCTGTAGAATCATAGATACCAGCACCAGTAATTGCAGTATTTGCACCAAGAACATAGTCTGATCCAGACGTTGCATCGAGTACAAGTGACGGTGCAGTTACTCCACCAATTGTTACCGTGCTGCGGAAGTTTGCAGCACCAGTAGTTGTTGCACCGCCACTAATCGTAAGTCCAGTCGTATTAGTTCCACCTCCAATTGTTGAAGATGCGAAGATACCAATACCAACAGTGGTTGTTGGGGTAAGTCGTGAGCCGTTGTATGACCAGTTTGACCTTCCGTCTCCTGTTGCAGTAATACCAAGTGTCGAAGTAGCTACCCACTGTACGCCGGTGCCGGTAGTTTGCAGAATCATTCCGTTTGTACCTGGGTTGTAAGTGCGGTCGTATATTGCTCCAGTAATATGCATACCTCCTGCGACACTGAGGAGTTGCGCTGGGGTAGTGGTGCCGATACCGACGTTGCCTGTCGGAAGTACCGTGAAAAGTGTTGCATTTGTAGAAGACGCAACAACAAATAACGGTGTTGTGGAGCCAGCAGTACCTGTCACGCTAAGCTTTGCACCAATTGGTGTTGTCGACCCCACACCAAAGTTACCCCACCAGTCAACAGTAATACGTGGCTTTCCGCCCACATTGAAAATTATCCTGTCAGTTGAAGTTGCTCCAGTACTGTACCCCTGCAGTGTTGTTTGGCTCGTACCCCATCCATACGCCACACCGCTGCCAGCAATATATCCACCAGTAAAGTATCCATATCCACTGGAGTACAGTGCATTTTGTCCAAGCCAGGTTGCTGCAGCAATTTGTGTTGGTGTATACCCAATTGACACAACACCTGTAGTTGAGCCAGTACCAGTCTTAATTCCCGGCATAAGGTAGATAGAGCCTCCTTTGGTGATACCAGCACCACCATTTTGTGCAGCAAGATAGATGTCAGCCCCTCCAACACCTGAGGCAGCAGACGTTGCATTCCCTGCAATATCAAGAAGTCCTCGAGTGGACGTACTTGTACGTAGTCCGATTGTTCCGTCCGCAAAAATTTTGAAAAGCGTCGTGCCCGTCGCGGAAGCAATCTCAAATGGATCGACTACGCCAGTACTTCGTACGGTAAATCGTGAGGCTGGACTAGTTGTACCAATCCCCACATTCCCCGCAAAGTACGCATTTCCAGTAGTTGTCGCACCACCATTAATGGTAAGTCCAGTAGCACCAGTTCCGCCACCAATGGTTGAAGAACCAGTGACTGAGAGATTCGTAATACCGGTGAATGCTCCTGAGGTAACATCCCATGTACTAGAGTTCACATTCACTGCGTCACCACCGTCACCAATAGTGAGTGTTCCTGCAGTTGCCCACGTTGCTCCTGACACGATTGTGTTCGATCCGATCGTACCACCAGTCACGGTGAGTACGTCACTAATATATCCGTCACCAATCGTGGTTGATGCTGAAATGAGACCACTGCCGTTTGATGCGAGGACGCCACCGGTGGTGCTTAGGGTGAGTGCGTTAATGCGCGCGTTTGTTGCGGTGAGACCGGTTGTACTTGCATTCGTACTTGAAGCGGTCGTTGCAATGAGTGTTGCAAAGTTTGCGGTACCACTGAAGGTTGGGTTCGCGCTGAAGACTGCGTTTCCGGTGCCGGTTTCGTCGGTGAGTGCTGCTGCCAAGTTTGCGCTCGATGGGGTTGCGAGGAAGGTTGCAACGTTTGCGCCAAGTCCACTAATACCGGTCGAGACTGGAAGTCCGGTTGCATTCGTGAGCGTCACTGAGGTTGGTGTACCAAGGATTGGTGTCGTGAAGGTTGGTGAGGTTGAGAAGACGAGTGATCCACTACCAGTCTCATCGGTCACGAGGGTTGCGAGTTCTGATGACGTATCAATTGATGACGATGCGACCTTGTTCATGAAAGTAGTCCAGTCTGCAGCAGTGAGACATCCCTGTGCACCTGCGGTTGCGGTATCACAGTTGAGGGTATTTCCTGACCACGTGAGGCCAGTACCGTCCGTGATACGTGTTGATGGCGTGTTGTAGAAGCCGAAGAGGGTGGTTGATGCTGAAGAGAGGAATCCTTCGTAGCCTGCTGCGTATGAAAGTGCGAGGGTACCTGCGGTTGTGACTGGTGAACCACCAACGGTGAAGCCGGTTGGTGCAGAGAGTGCAACAGAGGTCACGGTGCCGTTTCCAGTTCCTGCACCGAGTGATGATGTTGCCACCCACTGCGCGGTCACCCCATTTGATTGGAGGACGTAGCCTGTTGTACCGACGCTGTTTGCTGAGTCACGGAGTGTACTGATCTTGAGGTTCGTCGTTGTTGCGTTCGTGATTGTTGCGGTTGAACCATTGATGCTTGCGAAGGTTGCGGTACCACTGAATGTTGGTGCTGCACTGAAGACTGCGTTCCCTGTTCCGGTCTCGTTCGTGAGTGCTGCTGCAAGGTTTGCGCTTGAAGGAGTTGCGAGGAAGGTTGCAACGTTTGAGCCAAGACCTGAAACACCGGTACTAATAGGAAGTCCGGTTGAGGTGGTGAGGGTGAGTGTATCACTGATGAATCCGTCACCAATCGTGGTTGATGCTGAAATGAGACCACTGCCGTTTGATGCGAGGACGCCACCCGTGGTACTTAGGGTGAGCGCGTTAATGCGCGCGTTTGTTGCGGTGAGACCGGTTGTACTTGCGTTCGTACTTGAAGCGGTCGTTGCAATGAGTGTTGCAAAGGTTGCGGTACCACTGAAGGTTGGGTTCGCACTGAAGACTGCGTTTCCGGTGCCGGTTTCGTCGGTGAGTGCTGCTGCCAAGTTTGCGCTCGAAGGAGTTGCGAGGAAGGTTGCAACGTTTGAGCCAAGTCCACTAATACCGGTCGAGACTGGAAGTCCGGTTGCATTCGTGAGCGTCACTGAGGTTGGTGTACCAAGGATTGGTGTCGTGAAGGTTGGTGAGGTTGAGAAGACGAGTGATCCACTGCCGGTCTCGTCGGTCACGAGGGTTGCGAGTTCTGATGACGTATCAATTGATGACGATGCGACCTTGCCCATGAAGGTGACGAAGTCAGCCGCAGTGAGACATCCCTGTGTAGAGCCAGTTGCGGTATCACAGTTGAGGGTATTTCCTGACCACGTGAGGCCGGTGCCGTCCGTGATACGGGTTGAAGGCGTGTTGTAAAAGCCGAAGAGGGTGGTTGATGCTGAAGAGAGGAATCCTTCGTAGCCTGCTGCGTATCCAATCGCAAATGTATGGATACCTGTTGAAGTTGCGGTGGTAATAACAAGTGAAAGACCGCCGCTTGAAGAAGTTGCAAGTGATTGCGAAGCTACCGTGCTTCCATTGAGTGAGGTAATCGTTCCACCTGCACCTCCAGCGTCTGTACCACATACAAAGGCTCCTCCATTCCATAGCAATTTTTCAGTAGATGCATTACACGCACTCAAGCCTGCACCAAAAAGAGTGGCAACCGCTAGACTCCCGGTAGAAGTAGCGTTTCCGAGTGTAGTATTTCCTGAGACGGTGAGTGCGGTACTTGAGGCAAAGCCAAGAGTTGAAGTACCGGTGACGTTGAGACCACTCATCGTTACGCCACCTGTGAAGGTTGGGTTCGCACTAAAGACTGCGAAGCCAGTTCCTGTTTCGTCACTGAGGAGTGTTGCGAGCTCACTTGAGAGATCGAGTTCCGAAGCAAGAATAATTGAACTATCAAGATATGCAGATCCAATGGTTGTTGATGCTGAAATCACGCCACTGCCGTTTGATGCGAGGACGCCACCCGTGGTGCTTAGGGTGAGCGCGTTAATGCGCGCGTTTGTTGCGGTGAGGCCAGTTGTTGATGCGTATGACGATGAGGCGAAGTTGAAGTAGCTGTTGCCGGACACGGTGAGCGCGGTTGAAGACGCGAAGCCGAGTGTTGACGATGCAGTTGCGCGGATACCTGAGAAGGTAGCGCCACCCGTGAAGGTTGGACTTGCACTAAAGACCACGAAGCCAGTTCCCGTTTCGTCAGTGAGGAGTGTTGCGAGTTCGCTTGAGAGATCGAGTTCAGTTGACTGAATGATGTTGATACCGCCCTGGAGTGTTTCGAGTTCAGTAAGTGAATCAATTGATGACGACGCGACCTTGCCCATGAAGGTGACGAAATCAGCCGCAGTGAGACATCCCTGTGCACCTGCGGTTGCGGTTATACAAGTAAGCACATTCGATGTGTTTGTAAGACCAGTACCAGTGAGATCTGTAAGTGCATCTGTCCCAAGTGTAAACAGGTTTGAAACGCGGAGGTTTGTTGATGTTGCGTTCGTTGTAGTGCCATTCACAACCGTGAGTGCTGAAATGGATGATGAAGCGAGTGAGACAAAGCCGGAGGCAAATGTTGCTAATCCTGAAAGGCTAAGTGTTCCTGTTGAAGTCAAGTTGCCTCCAAAGTAACTATTCCCTGCTACTGCAAATCGAGCTGCTGGCGAACTCGTCCCCACCCCAACCAACCCCCCATCCGTCACCGTAAACACCTCAGTCGCTCCGTCAAAGAGGTTGAGTATATCTCCCGTACCTGACTGTGTGATCGTGAGGAGTGTTGAGGTAGTAGAAGACGCAATCGTAGAGGTAGCGTCAGTACGGACGAACTGAGTTGAGGTAAGTCCATCGAGTCGATCTGCTTCAAACGCTGCAGGCACCGTACCGAGTACCTTCCGTGGACTCATCTCGCCGTCCCATGCTGGTGTGGAGGTACCACCGATCTCGACGCCGAGGTAGAGGGTTTGATTGAAGTCAACGCCAGTGAGGGGTGAGGTACTGCCGAGCATGACACTGAAGAGACCGTTTGTGACCTGTACACGGTTTGTACCGGTGAGAGACTCAGTCCAGACTGCGCTTGTCGTTGCGACTCCTTGTGACGTGAGGAGCCAGAAGCGCATGTTGTATGTTCCGTTTGCGACTGCAACGTTTGATGCGTTCATGAGCTTTCCCTGGTAGTTGATCTGTTGGTTTGGTGCAGCTTCGGTGGTCGCAAATGATGCGAGCGATAGTGAAAGGATGCTCACGATTGTGAGGAGTGCGAGGATGCTATGCGGTTGTGAACGGAAGGTACGCATAGTATTTTATTCAGCCTTTGTGGTGACCGGCACCATGAGGAAGCGATACGCATCACCATTTCCCTCTTTAAAAATCGGTGTAATGATACCGGTCTGTGGGTTCTCTGGATCAATCGATACGGTGACTGGATCAGAGAAAGACTCCTGTATTGATTCAACAGACGTTGCAGTGAAGAGCTCGTCAGGAGCAACGACGAGTGAGGTGTATGTCGTTGTTGCAATCTGTGCAGAGACTGCGGTGGCTTCAAGACTTGGGTTCTTTGGCTGTGTGTTCGTGTGGACCACGACGCTCGTTTCTCCTGAAACAAATCGATACACAGAGACTGCGAGTTGTTCAAGGAATGAATAGTTGCCTTGTATTGCTGCGCTTGGAGTAGCGACGGTACCAAGGTAGCCAGTCGCTCCTATTGCAAGTCCGATCACGACGATTGCAAGCGTCTCCACGAGTGCAACGTGAGAGTGTGACTTTGCGCGTGTACGGGTATGCGCTTTGAGTTCAGTCTTCCGTGCTTCGCTGATTGCTTTCCGACGAGCTTCTCGTACGAGTTCTGACGTCTTAAAAAATTCTGCTGCGGTTGGTACATGGACGTACCACTTGTGTCCAATTTTCCGTCCTTCGATTTTTCCGTTCTTGATGAGCATCAAGAGGTAATCCTTCGTATAGCCAAAGTGCTTTCCTGCGTCTGTTGCAGGTGTATATTCTTTCCCCTCTATGGTGAGCACATTCGCCATGTATAAAAAACTAAAATGTGCTTATATTATATAAGTTTTTTTGTTGTTTTTCTGTAGTAAATATTCAGTGAGTGGGGATAAGAATTACAAGTAAAAAAATAAATGGTAAAAAAAATTTAGTCTAAAAATATTTCTCTATCCTGCTACATTATTTTTTAAAAAATAAACTCACGAGTTTCAAATTAAAACCTTATAGTTACAAGGGTTTATATACAACTATTTTTTAGAAATTGTATGAAACAAAAACAATAAAAATTTCAGATATAGCTTAAATAAAATATCATTATCTAATTAATAGTATTATCTGGTTTAGACAAGATAACTATATTTTAGAACGTATTAATTCGATTGTTTCATTTACAATGATTCGAATTTCACTAGAAGTCACACCGTCAACGTTCGAGAAATGTATGACATGCAAAAGAGCTACTGATCCCGCTGAAAGAATGAGTACACAAAATAGTATAAAAAAATATGGATACATACTGCCAGTTGTCTTTCTTTCTGGTACAACATTCGGGACAGATGCTTCGATGGTAGGAGACACAATCTCTTGCTGCATCAAAAGACGCTCTTCAAAGGTAGGCCTAGACTTCTCTTCGACTGAATTAACTTCTTCACTGATTGACTCATCTACAGTCTGTAGGGTATCAGTCGTACCAATATCTGAAATAGCAGGTTTTGAACGTCGTATAGTTGGTGTCAGTACAGTAGTCTCTGAATCCACAACACCATCAGAAAGATCAATAACTTCTAATTCTCCAGACATGGCAACTGTATTGCCTCTATTGATCACCTTAAGGTCATCGCCAATATCTTCAGAAGCGACTCGCTGCACACGTGTCGCTTCTGACTCAATATGTATTTTTTTTGTTCTAGGAATTAAATCTTGAGTATCTGACTCATAGCTGATAGCTACATCTTTGTGGGGGTTTGGAGTGCTATTGATTTTCAAGCGGTGTTCTTCAATAGTTTTTTTAGCATGTTCACGAGCTTTAACACGAGACATTCGTTTTTTTTCAACTCGATGATGACTTAATTCTTCTTGGTTTACATACCAAGTCCTACCTATTAAGTGAGCACTTACTTGGCCACTTCTACACAATTGACCAACATAATCTGTGGCATAGCCAAGGTCACGAGCAGCTTTTGATGCCTTTATATAGTTTTTTCCATCAAGAACAAGTGCTTCCATATACCCTATAGTATACCTATGCTTAGAGAAATGTATACGAGCTTGACTGGGTATATTGTGTGAACGAGTCTATGATTTTTCCTCCCGAATATGCTTCGTAAACAATTCCGCAAGAATCTTAGGGTTCGCTGAACCTTTTGAAAGTTTCATACCCTGTCCTACTAAGAACTGCAGTACGGAATCTTTACCCGATTTATATTCCTCAACTACACTAGTATTCTCAGCTATTACAGCAGATACAATCGGGAGCACCGTCTCAGCTGAATTGGACTGCGTAAGTCCTCTTTCAGCGACAATAGCATTCGGGTCAAGCATTTTAAACACAACATCTGCCAAAATATCTTTAGCTACCCGAGATGTGATAGCTTCAGTGACCACCATCTGCATCAGAGCAGCAAACTGCCTAGCAGAATCTTGCGTAAGTACTGAAAAATCATCACACAGTGACATTAGATCAGAAATTATGTAGTTTGCACTTAAACGCGCAAGATTGTCATCAGAACTCACAGCATCAGTTACCCAGTTAAAGAATTGGTCGCGATGTAAATCAGAAATCAACATCTCAATTTGTTCTATCGTTAATCCAAGATCCTTATATTTTAAGCGCTTTTCTTTTGGTAACGTCGGCAATTCAGCGTGGAGCCGAGATAGCAAAGACGACACATCAAGAGTAGTTTTAGTATTCATACTAGCAATGTCTGATGTATCCTGTGTATCCTGTAGATTCATCTTCGGTAAATCAGGGTCTGGGAAATAGCGATAATCATTAGCTGATTCCTTGGCTCGTTGCGAAAATGTTTTACCTTTAACCTCATCCCATCCACGAGTCTCCTGAATCACATTTCCTCCCTCCTCAATGAGTGTACTCTGTCGTTTAATTTCATACGTAATTGCATCTTCTACAGACCTGAAGGAGTTCAGATTTTTAACTTCCACTTTAGTGCCAAACTTTTCAGTTGCACTCACTGATATATTGGCCTCTACACGCATCTCACCTTTTTCCATATTTGCATCAGACACACCAAGCGTCCGAAGCAATAGTTGCAACTCACGAGCAAAATCTCCTGCAGTTTTTGCATCATGAATAACAGGTTCAGTAACAAGCTCCATGAGTGGTACTCCTGCTCGATTATAATCAATGATACTTCCCTCTCCTTGATCATGTTGTGACCGTGCAGTATCTTCTTCGAGATGCACGCGTGTAATTTTTACCCCATTGAGTTCACCTCCTATAACGAGCGGGTACAAGTACTGACTTATCTGATACCCTTTTGGAATATCCGGGTAGAAATAATTTTTTCGATCAAACTCTGTGTATGAGGCAAGTTCACTACCAAGTGCTATACCTACCTTGAGTACGTGCTCAACAGCCTTTTTGTTGATCACTGGCAATGTACCCGGGTGACCCATACATATTGGACATACATGTGAGTTGGGCGCTCCCTCATGTGGTGCATTTTTGGAGTCACAAAACATCTTAGTCAAGGTCTTTAACTCGGCATGCACTTCAATGCCAATGGTTGGTGTATACGATTTCATTGACATATAGTACCTTTCCGGACGCTTTGGGACAAGTAATAAAGACATGAAAGACAATTATGTCAATAGATTTAGAGTTAATCAGATTATATGGCTACAGACATAAATAAAACAGCTACATATTTTTTAAAATATGTAGCTGTTTTATTTATTTCGATAAGTGCTCGTGCTTTTTTCTACTACACTGAGCTATTTTCACGTAAATGAGCGGTCAGCATGTCTTGCATTTCTTTAACACCCTCCCCTGTCTCGGCGGATACAACAAACGTAAATGGGCACATTTTTTTCAGCTCTGCGAGCATCTCTGCACTTTTCTCTACTGATACCAGATCCGACTTGGTGAGGAGTACCCATTCCTCCTTTTGTAATAATGCGGGGTCGTACTTTCCTAACTCGCTCCTAATCAATGAGTACGATTCTACTGGGTTTTCATCACTCAGTGCGACGCAATGAAGAATCATTTTTGTACGCTGAATGTGACGTAAAAATTTATGCCCAAGCCCTTTGCCGTCCGATGCTCCTTCAATGAGGCCGGGTATGTCGGCAATAATAAATCCGTACAATTCACCAAGGTGTGGCTCAACGGTGGTAAACGGGTAGGCTCCTACTCGTGCATTGGTATTTGTAATAGTGTTGAGAATAGTGGTCTTGCCTGCATTTGGAAGCCCTACAAGCCCGATATCAACGATGAGGGACAATTCTATAAGAAATGTCCCTTTTTCTCCTCGTTTCCCTGCAGTTGATTCTTCAGGGGCACGGTTGGTCGAGGACTTGAAGTACTCATTCCCCAGCCCGCCGCGACCGCCCTGTAGTATCTTATGCACTTCCCCTTCCTTAAAAAATGAATAGACCCTCCCTCGCTCAAGTTCTGTAACAGTTGCGCCCACAGGTACCTCTATATATAGATCTTCCCCGTCTCTACCGTACTTACTTCTTTTTTCGCCAGCATTACCATCAATGGCTGCAAATTCCTTTGATCCGGTATACTTGCTCAATAGACTTAAGTCTCGGACAGCGCGCATATATACGTCTCCACCCTTACCTCCATTTCCTCCTGCTGGACCCCCTTCTGCAACGTGTTTTTCTCGTCGCCAACGAACCACACCGTCGCCTCCGCGGCCAGCTTTTGCTTTTACTTCTAATTCATCTACAAACATATTTTTGATTTATTGTTGCTTTTATTGACTGTAGCTACTCTTCGCGTATGCGGATAGCATATACAAGGATGGTCTTTGATGCTACACCTATACTGGTAAAAAGTACATATGGACTCCTTCCATATGAACGAAACACTTCATATGGGGTGTGTAGAAATCTGTGCCGGACAATTACGCCTTCAGCCTTATACGACTATATATCCGAGAGATGTGTGGTAGGTCATCATTATGCGCACAGCATCAGAATTATGAGAGTGCGACACCATGGTACACACTCCTATATCCCTACAGTTGGCGTAGGGTTGGACTTGTACCTATTCGTTGAGGCCATCTCTTTACTATTGAAATAGGTATGCCTGCAGAGCAGGTAGGACAACCTCTTATGTTAATCGATGTATGACACTACTGAGAATACTAACGAGTATAGAGCCGAGGAGAGCGTTCCAGATACCAAGAACTACAAATCCATCCACAAAGGATGCGACAAAAAGAAATATTCCTGCATTGATAAAAAAAATAAATAATCCTAGTGTTACAACGGTGATAGGAATGGTGAGTACAACAAGTATTGGGCGCACAAGCATATTTAAAATCCCTAAAAATAGGGCTGCAATAACTGCAGTCCAAAACGTGTCAATAGAAATTCCTGGCACAAGATAGGACACAAACAATAGTGCAATAGCACTTCCACCTAATCTGAGTACATATTTCATACTATGTTGAGTATATACCACCCGGAGTAGAAGTACACTGGCTGTATTTGGCATTCACCATGCAAGATACTGGTCGACTGCATCACCCCCGATGTAGTCATTGTCAGCTACCTCATACTACAAGGCAGAGAGATACCTTACACAATTCTCCAACCTTCTTTTTGAATGAGAGCTTCAGCTTTTTTATACTTCATATGTTCTGTTTTTTGTCCATTTGTAATCGTCACCATTTCGTTTCTGCCGATTTTTTCCTCCTTACGTTCTGGGACATTTGGTTTTGATTCCGGGGCGGTTTGTCGGGCACCTCCAGTGAGTGCTGCATGTGCTTGTGCTTTTTTTAAAGCTTCTTCTTCTTTTTCAACTGCCGCTTTTTCTACAACAGGAATTAATTCAATTACTCGATGCAGTACGGCCTCCTGCATTTCTTTAAACAGTCGAATTGCCTCTTTTCTATATTCAATAAGTGGGTCTTGCTGTCCGTATGCACGCAAGCTTACGCTCGATCGTGTATGTTGCATCACTTCAAGATGTTCAACCCACAAGATATCATTCACCTGGAGCATGAGTCTACGCACAATCTCATACCATGCTTCTTCACCAAATTCAGACTTTCGTTCTTCAATCTTAGCCTCAATAGCTGGCTCGAATGCCACAAGTTCAGAAATAAAGACTTTTACATCGTCCGAAGAACCTTGGAGCAACTTCTTACGTCGTTCATACATAATGTGACGTTGTTGGTTGAGTACATTATCGTATGCGAGCACTTGTTTGCGAGTATCAAAATGAAATCCTTCAATCTTTTTTTGTGCAGATTCAAGCGAATGCGTGATCATACTATTTTCAATTGGTTGATCCTCGGGGATACCGAAACGACCCATCATATTTTTTACTGTGTCGTTAGCAAAAACGCGCATGAGCGTATCATCCATCGATACAAAGAACTGTGTCTCACCAACATCACCTTGGCGTCCTGAACGGCCGCGCAACTGGTTATCAATACGTCTCGCTTCATGACGCTCTGTTCCAAGCACAAACAAACCACCAAGGTTTCGTACCTCCTCTATTTCCTCCGGCGTCGCTTTGACTCCTCCAAGTTTAATGTCTACTCCACGCCCAGCCATGTTTGTTGCGAGCGTCACCCTACCTTTCTTACCCGCCTCTGCAATGATCTCACCTTCCCGTTCATGATTCTTTGCATTAAGCATTTCATGTCGAATGCCAGCATTCGTGAGCTCGATACCTAATTGCTCATTTTTTTCAATTGATGCGGTACCAATAAGGATTGGTTGCCCCTTTTCCGAGATCTCCTTCACCTTTTTAATAATGGCAGCAATTTTGCCTTTCTCGCTTTGGAAAATAAGATCATTATGATCAAGACGAGCAACCGGTCGGTGAGTCGGTACAGGGATCACGTCGAGCTTATATACGGAATAAAATTCCTCTTGAGAAGTGAGTGCTGTCCCTGTCATACCCCCCAACTTTTCATACATTCTGAAATAATTTTGGAAGGTAATGGATGCATACGTACGCGATTCACGCTGTATCGCAACATGCTCTTTTGCTTCAATCGCTTGATGCAAGCCGTCAGACCAGCGTCTACCCGGCTGTAACCGCCCGGTAAATTCGTCCACAATAATAACCTCATTGTCTTTGACTACATATTCCTTATCACGCGTATACAGCGCCTTTGCACGAACCGCCGTCTCAAGATGATGTACGTATTTAATACCTTTGTCTGTATAGATATTTTGGATTCCGAGAATCTTTTCAGCAATTTCAATACCATGGTCAGTGAGTGTTGCACTTTTTAATTTTTCATCAACGACATAATCGACATCGACAGTGAGTTGGTCTGCAATATTTGAGAATACTGCATAGAGGTTTTCTGAGTCTTGTGCAGGTGCAGATATAATAAGTGGTGTTCGGGCCTCATCAATCAAAATCGAGTCGACTTCGTCGATGATTGCGAATACATGCTCTCGTTGTCGTAAATTTGCTACCTCAAATTCTATATTGTCGCGGAGATAATCAAAACCAAATTCATTATTTGTTCCATAGGTGATATCTGCATTGTAGGCTTCTTTTCGTGTAGCTGGTCGCAAAAATTCGTATACTACTTTATATGCTCCTGCAGCATCACGCTCTGCATCTTTTTCTATATGTTGAGGGTCGTATAGATATGATCCTGTTTGATTGATAATACCAACACTGAGACCAAGCAATGCATATATTTGCCCCATCCATGCAGCGTCACGACGTGCAAGATAATCATTCACTGTTACCACATGGACCCCTTTCCCAGTAAGGGCATTGAGGTACGCAGGAAGAGTCCCTACGAGTGTTTTTCCTTCTCCTGTACGCATCTCAGTAATCTTGCCACGATGGAGAATAATCCCTCCAATCAATTGTTCATCGTAATGTCGCTGCCCGAGTGTACGCTTAGCCGCCTCACGAACAAGAGCGAATGCAAGTGGTAGCGCGTCATCAAGTGAACGGCCGCCAACAACTTCAGATTTTAATACATCAGACTTCGCACGCAATTCTTCCGCAGATAGATTTTGAAGTTCAGCTTCATGTGTACCTATTTCTAGGATAAGAGGAGCTGTGAGCTTGAGCTCTTTCTCGTAGGTAGGACCAAAAAATTTATCTAAAAATGACATACGTTATGGATATATTAACTGAACAACCAGCCTTAGGACCTATATATAATAAGTTCTATAGCATACCACGAATCTACGTTTGGATGGAGCAGACGGAATTTTTAAGAACATGACAAGACAAGCATGTGAAAATTACGCATAACTCCTACTAACAGTTTCTTAAACCTCCAGACACAACAGAAAACACTCTTCGTTTGAAGAGTGTTTTCTGTTGTGTCTAAGGACACGTTGCTTGTGAGGACTATCCTCGCTTTGCAGTCTTTCGCTTTGCGGTCTTCTTAGCAACTTTCTTTTTTGCTGGAGCCTTCTTAGCTACTTTCTTAGCTACTTTCTTTTTTGCTGGCATGATATGAAATTGAAAATTTTACTCATTAACAATTCGACCGCATTATTCTCTTTTCAAAGAGCAAGTGCAAAGAGAACATCTGCTTAACTACATTATCGTTGATAAAAATATTTGCACAAGAAAAAAAATAAAAAATATGTGGATAAACTTTTTAAAAAATAATTTTAAATGTATAAAAATATTTTTTCTTTTTTTATTTTTATAAAATAGTTACCTCTGGTTCAATCTGAATAGAAGTTTTTTCAAACACTTCAGCAATAATATTTTTATAAAAATGTTCTATATGTTTTGTTGGTGTATGGTGCGGACACACTAATACCAATGCCTGATGCTCATACAAACCCACACCATATGTGTCCGTGTAGCCACGAAGGTTACATACATGATCAAGAATCCAACCAAGTGATATCTTGACCCCTACATCTGATTTATAGCCTGGTAATTCAGGGTATTTCTCCTGTAACTGTAAAAACGCAGTTTCAGAAATTATTGGGTTTTTAAAAAATGATCCTGCGGTACCTACTCGTGTCCAGTCTGGAAATTTATCCTGTCGTATACGTATCACCGCATTCCGTATCTCTCTCAAACTTGGATTTTTTTCGCCATTAAAATATTTTTTTAGATCTGCATATTCAATTCGTGGATATGCATTCTTCGTTACAACAAATGTAACTGAAACAATAATAAATTTTTTTCCAATTTGTTTTTTAAATATTGAATCACGATATGCAAATGCACACTCATCGTTTGTAAGTGTCTCCGATTTTTGAGTCTCAATATTAAACACCTGAACAGTATGTATATATTCTTTTGCTTCAACTCCATATGCACCGACATTCTGAATCGGCACAGCCCCTACAGTGCCGGGTATACTTGATAAATTTTCTAACCCCCAAAGTCCTTCCTCAACCATCTTCTGAATACACACATCAAGCTCTACTCCAGCTCCAACTGTGACAAACACTCCCTGTTCAGATTTCTGACTAATTTCAATAGCAGTAAAATCAAGGGTGAGTACTAAACCAGTAATACCTGTGTCTCGTACAAGAATATTAGACCCACCGCCGATAACAGTGATGGTGAGAGCTTGTGCATGTGCCCACGCTACAGCCTCCTCTAATTGCGTAAGCGTAGTGACACGCGCATAGTACTCTGCAGCACCACCTACACCAAGAGTGGTATGTGTCGCAAGTGGTACATCCTCTTCGATATATTGAGGCATACGTGAGACGTGCTAATAACGCATTGTGCTATTTTTTGCTCGCTTTAAGACTTTCAATAAACCCGTTTGCCTGCTCTTTAAATGCTGGAATATCCTCACCTGCCTTTACAAGAACACCAATAGCTCCAAGAGTATCTCCCGACTCGTTGAGTACAAATGCGAGATTGGTTCTCACCTGTGAATCTTCTGGTCGAACTGCTATCAATCGTTTAAACATGTCTATGAGCATTGGATACATCTTTGCTGTATACACCGCTTGTATCGCGAGTTCATTCATAGCAAAGGCTGTTTTGTCATCTTCAGACTGGATCAAAGTATCGACAAGTTCAGGTTGCCCGTTATAGATACCAGCCATCGCATAGTAAATCCGAGACTCAACAAATTGTGGACCTAAATCAAATGCTTGCTTAAAGAGCTCAACAGCCTTCGCATACTCTTTCTTCTGAAGTTGTACAAAACCTTGCTCGTAAATGATGAGCTGTTTCTGTGGTGAAAGAGATCGTGCGATAGCGAGTTGCTTCTCCGCTTCATCAAGTCTACTAATCATCCGGTAAAAAGACGCTACGAATACATGTATCCGTGCATCACCCGGTTTTTCCTCAATTTGCTTCAACAGCTCTTCTTCTACTCGATCCAATGCTTTTTGTTTTGTTGCTTCTGGTACTTCCTTCGACTGAAGAATCGACTGGACTTTTTGTGTCATCTGTTCACGCACTTCCTGACTACCAAAAGAGTTATACGCAAGCGCTGTATCGAATTCTTGAAGCATCTTGTCAGGAGTCTGCGCTTTAAATGCATCGATGAGTGCGCCAGCAGCCTGTATACCAGGAACATTGACCATATAGATAACAAGGGCGCATGCAACCCCCACTACCGGAACTGCAATTTGCTCAATAAGTCGGATATCAATTTTTTTCTGCACCAAAGATGGAATAGATCGTCCAACTTTTGAATGAATATAGGCAAGTATCGTTCCGTAGAAGACATAACTCACAATATTGTCGAAGACAAAGAAATTGTGAATGGTATATCCTGCCAAGAGTCCGAGAAGGAGACCTCGCTCAATGAGCGTAAAGGACTCATCTCCTTTTGTAAGAAGTGGTCGCAAAAAGAGGTAATACACAGCTGACACGAGTATTGAGAAATATGCGATTGCACCAATAACCCCTCCTGCAATCAACCAATCCATTACAATATTGTGCACGCGATCAAACCACGCTTCTTGTCCATGCAATTCAGGTTTGTAATATTTGTTGAATACATAGTTGTAATTACTTTGTCCCCATCCAAGAAGTGGCCGCTCTTTTACACCTTCAAATGCCATACTCCAAATATTAAAGCGGTTTGTTGCTTCGCTAAATGAAATACTCGCAACTCGTTGCAGATATGGGTTATTTTGTATAAATGCTGATTCTTTAAACGTGACAAACAGTGCGACAACTGCGACAAGCGTAACGAGTCCACCAACTGCAGCTTTTCGCATAGCGGGATACTCTTTCGCAAACAGTGCGATATACGTCACCATTATGAACGAACCTCCTACAAGACCAATAATGGTACCGCGAGTAGCTGTCTGTACAAGGAGATATACAAAGAGAAGTGTGAGTGCACCAAATACATAACGCATTCCGTTAGTCTTTGAACGGAGCAACATAAAGAATGTAATAAAGATATGGAACAGCATATAAATAGCCATATATGCAGAGTTACCGAGAGTACCGTCGAGTCGCCAACCTCCCTGGTTGATGACAATATTTCCTGAGAGTTGTGCAAATGCATACAGAGAGAGGATTACTGCAGCACTGATGGTGGTAATAAAAAATCGGTTCCAAATTTTCTCAGTGGTAAGCATTGTCCCGACAACGAGCATGTACAGGAATACATGAACAAGCGTTACATACCCTTCCATACGCTCAAAGTTATTAAAAAAACTTTGGAGTGGGTGCTCGCCTAGCGCATTCGCAAAAAGCATAACTACAAGAAGCGCACTGAAGCTTCCCAAAATCCACGAAAACTTAGGACGATATTGTGGTTCGTATAATGCAAGAATGACCCATGCTGCGAAAATAATTTCAACAATAATTCGAAATGTGAAATTCTTGCCAGTGATAAATGGGAAAAAGAGTGAGTTAGAAATAATAAGTGGAATAAATGGAATCACGAAGATTCCTGCGTACACAAGTCCTTTTGCTAAATCTTTCATATTGCCAAAAACTATACCACGTAGACGGGTCAACTGTACAAACAGGTGTCGGGTTTCATTACATGTTTCCTCATGCGTCAATGAGGAAGGGTCGTATCCTTCTATTTTTCGGGACTTTCGCCAAGAATGTCAATATACCCTATGAGTTCTTTCATACGACGTTCTGGGTACACAAAACCAGGGATAGGGGTCGCAGCTACATAAAAATGTGGGTATACAGGATTTAAAAGTCTATCTATGACTGGATGTAAGAAATGATATCCTCGCGTTGAGACGATATTCCACCCTCCCCGCTCAACAAACTTTTCAAGTGTATCTTTTGTAAAAAAATTAATATGCTCTACTGCCAAACTACCTCTAAATTTTGGCAGATGCACGAGCGGTGTGATTTTTGGTATGCACGGGACACCAAGAATGAGCGTACCATTCGGGTTTAAATATTTTTTGATCTTGATGAGAAAATGATGTGGGGAATATAAATGTTCAAAAATATTATTTGCAAAAATAACATCGTACGTTTTTTCTAGGGTGAAGGAATCAGACTCAATATTACCAAAGCGCATATCGAGACCTTTCATCAGCCCATAATCTACCTCTACCTGTGTTAAGGTTACTCCCGTACTCCCTTTCCCAAAATGAATGAGAAACTCTCCATAAGAACACCCAATATCAAGTACTGATTTTTTATCGAGTCCAAATGTCTTTACAATATTAGAAAAGGTTTTTGAATGCGATACATCTTCAAACCGCCGCTCAGTTTTCGGGTTAATGTTCATTTTTTAGCAGTAATAGTAGCACTAAACGCAAACCCTGCTTTTTCACTCAAGAATTTTCTCACAACAGCTGGAATAAATTTTCCAATTGGAAATTTATACATAGGCCATGCATATATCCATTCGTTTGGATTATAGTTAGTCACGATAGTAATATCTGAAAAACCACCCCGCTCAAATAATTTTTGAAATCCATGTCTACTAAACATCTTCGTATGCATATTTCCGCCAGTCGGCAACCCGTCTGTGTACTTACTTGTCATTTTAAGCACATCAAATCCATTTCGAAATAGCTCGCCGAGTAAAATCCCTCGCTTGAAGATGATATTGAACCAAAAGTACCAACCACGGTTATACATCCATACATATATCTTTCCTCCAGGCTTGAGTACACGATACATTTCTTTCACCGCACCCTGCGTATCGGGCATATGCATCAAGCATCCGTGTGCAGAGATAAAATCAAACGAGTTGTCCGGAAAATCTAATTTTTGGGCATCCATTTTAAGGACTGCTTTTGGGGTCAAACCTCGTAATTCAAAATTCTTTTTTGTCTGCAGAATTGCATACTCAGTAAGATCAATACCGGTCACCTGTGCGCCAGCACGAGCAAACGCAACTGCAGAAAAGCCACTGCCAACTGCAATATCTAATACTTCTTTTCCTTGTAGCGCTGTATAGTCGATAAACTTTGAGAGTAGTGGCTGACCTTCTTCCTGCAGTGAACCACCAGAATGTCTCCTGAAGCGCCTATCGATCTTATCAAAATATTGCAGCGTCAATGCTTCGTCTGTCTCAGCAATCTTTCCTACACCCACTTTTCCATTATAGGTAAAGGGGTTGGTGTTCCACCAAGATTCTACTGCTTCTGTTGTTTTTGCATTATCCATCGACAAATATAGTATCATACGCCATACGCGTAGTGCACATTCTAGATTATGTTTCGTTCTTGGAGATATGCCACAATGTCATCCACTAATTGCTCTGGGGTGTTCCCTTCTGTTTCAGCGACAAGTTCTGGTAACTCTGGCTCTTCATATGGATCACTAATACCAG
>JACCDT010257181.1_pt1 | contig 24063 bp, 26 predicted proteins | sample 7446291 | NCBI WGS metagenome assembly JACCDT01 (sample SAMN15323446, study PRJNA562643) | freshwater metagenome | isolation source: river surface water | place: USA:Blue River Watershed | collected 2017-08-17 | reverse complement strand
GGCCTGCTAGAGGTGCTTGACGGGGGCAAGGGATGCTGGGCATCCAACGACTGGCTTGCGACCCGCCTGAGCGTCAGCGAGAGGGCAATCCAGCGATACCTTGCCAGGCTGGAGGAGTTGAACCTGATCGTGAAGGTGGTCAACGCCGAGGCTGGCAACCAGCGCCGGGTGCAGACCATCGGCACGCAGGCTGTCGTCTCCCCCTCACGCCAATCTGTCGCCCCCCTCACGCCAACTTGTCGTGACCCTCACGCCAATCTGTCGTCCAAGAGTACAAAGGAGAATAAAGAAGAGTTAGATACACCCCAAACCCCATTGCCTCACGGAGAGGCTTTCAAGAGGGCTTGGAACGAATGGGTGATCTATCGAACCAAGACCAAGAAGCGCCTGTCCCGGTTCGCCCAGGAGAAGCAACTGAAGATTCTTGAGGGTCTCACCGAACAGGAGTGCATCGACTGCATCAACCGCTCAATAGCCAACGACTGGCAGGGACTGTTCCCAGAGAAGAATAGGAATAGTAAACCTTTTTCCAAAATTCTAACCAGAGAGGATCACAGCAATGGTTTCTAAGGAAGACATCGAGCGCCTTGGCTTTGACGCTTGGGCTGACAACCAGTTCGTCAACCTCATCGAGGACTTCGTGATGCCGGGACACGGCAATGTCCAGATCGAGGGGATGGACTGCACAGTCAAACTTAAGTGGGACGATGCTATGATCCACTGCGTACTGCGAGCCTACACCCACCAGGGATGGCAGACATACGAGAAGCAAATCAAGCGATGAGCAAAGGCTACTGCAATGGTTGCAAGGGGACACTGTCCCCTATGCTGGACACCAACAAAAATGTCCTAGTCCACCGCTACTACACCTGCAAGGCGTGCGCCTTGTCCGGCAAGACCACGCACTGGGACTACCCCTTTGCCTATGATCAGGTGATGGAGAAGCATAACCTCGTATGGCTGGATCACCACCCGGAATACCCCAAGGCTTTCTTAGACACCGATGTGAACCTGCTGTCCGACAACCTGCGCAAGGTCATCGGCTGGTCTCCTGCCGCCAAGGTAAGCCTGCTCCTGCACGGCACGACTGGCACGGGCAAGACCCGCACGGCCTGGCACATCTTCAACCGCCTGTGGTTGCAAAACTTCCCTGAGAAGGCAGTCTGGCTACCGATGCGTAAACTTGAGATGGCTATCGAGAAGGGGTTCGATGACCACAAGCACGGGCAGGTGCTGGATTACTTCTGCACAGTACCCCTGCTGTGCTTCGATGACCTAGGCAAGGAGAGGCTGACCGCCCGGATGGAGTCTGACCTATTCGCCATCATCGATGAGCGCACCAGCAACCTGCGTCCTACAATCATCACCACGAATTATAATGGAAATACCCTCCTCGACAGGTTCAACAACAAGGAGACAGGAGAAGCCCTCCTCCGCCGAATCCGTGAGTACTTCACAGCCGTTCACGCTTAAGCAGACCAACTCTACCTTCCCGCCCTTGCGCTGGGAGGTCAGGTCTGGATCAGACCGCTATCAGGTAGACCTGCTGGATAGCATCTGCTCCTGTAGCCATTGGCGCTTCCGGCTGTACGACAAGCCTGAGCCTGAGCGCAGGTGCAAGCACATCATAGCCGCCCGTGAGCAGGCCATCGACCTAGTCATCAAAAGTATGAAGAAAGTGGTTGACCATAAGTTCGGCATAGACCAGTAGTCATTTACTTATGAAGCGACTATTGTCATTCCTGATCGCCTGTTCCACTTGCCAGGCAAAGTCTATCGTCACCGAAGACTTCGTTAACAAGGTGGGCATCATCGAGTCCAACCTTAAGCCGGACGCTGTTGGCGATGGCGGCGATAGCCTTGGCGCATTCCAAATCAGCCGCCGGGCTTGGGCTGATGCTGTAGCCTACAGCACCATCAATTCCGGGCCTCACGAATACACCCTGCCCATCGACTGGAAAGGATACGCCCACGACTTTGAGATGTCGCATCGTGCCGCCACGCTGATCCTCAAGATGCACGAAGAGCGTATGCGCAAGAACCACATCAAGCCCACCGAGTTCAAACTCTATATGGCCTACAATATGGGTTACTACGGAGCAGCCCAGCACGGCTTTGACATCAATCAGACCTGGGGTTTCCGCAAGGCTATCCTCACCCGGGCTAAAGTCATTCTATCACGATGAGCGCACGAAACATCCAGTCCATACTCCGCCTAGCACAAGAAGAAGTCAACCGACTAGACGGAGACCTGCACACCTCTAACGAGCAGGTGATCTATCTCTCCGATAAACTCGCAAAGATATTCCACTCGCTCCGGCAGTTCAACGAGACGCACGGGCGAGACCTAAGCCCGGATGTGCTTGACGCATTCAACGCCTCTTGGCGTAACCACGAAGCCTCCTTCGACACCTGGCAGTCCTACCAGAAAAATGATCAGCAGATTTATCTGGACACCACGCTCGACCTAGAGTAATCACATCTTCTCCACACCACACATATGAAAGAAATCATCGAAGCACTCCGCAAGCCGTTCAGCGCAGACCGCATTGAATGGCGACTCCAATCGTCCGGCGAAAAGCAGGACGGAAGCATCTGGGCTAAGTGCCTATGCTACATCGACAATCGTGCCGCTATGGAACGACTCGATGAAGTCTATGGTATGGCTTGGTCTCACTCCGAGGAGTTCAAGCAGATCGGCAATCAGGCTGTCTGCTCCGTGACCATCACCATCGAGGGTAACAAGGATTCCCTCTGGCCTTACCGCACTGTCTCTGGCTCTTGCGCCGTGGAAGCCAACGGCGACATCGACCCGTTCAAGTCCGCTGCCTCTGGCGCTATGAAGCGTGCCGTGGTCAACCTTGGCATTGGTCGTTATCTCTACGACCTGCCTGAAGCCTGGGCGATCATCGACCCCAAGGGCAAGTATGACGGCAAGACCAAGAATGGTACTCGCTTCCGCTGGAATCCTCCGCAACTCCCGGCTTGGGCTGGCGGTGGCGCTGACACCAACTTCGACAAGGTGATGCAGACCTCCACTGTGGAAGACTTCATCGACACCCTGCCGACTGTCCCGGCTGTGAAGCCCAAGGCCGCTCCGCTCCCGGCTGGTACTGCCGATGACCCCACCATCCCGTTTGGCGATGCCAAGGGTCAGCCGCTGTCCTCCCTGCCGCTCAAAGGCCCGAAGGATAAGAAGTGCGCCGACCTGTACTACTGGGCTAAGGTGTACACCCCGAAGCCTTACAATGGAAAGATCTCCCAGAAAGACACTAACCTCAAAGCCCGTGCTGAAGCCCTGTACGCCCAGGCAACTGGCGCTTTCGAAGCCCCGGCTCCTGTGGTTCAGGACGAACCCATCGACGAAGTCCCCTTCTAATCCTAACCGACATTCCTTATGTCCAGCCCCTACGACCCTCAAGAAGAAGCCAAGTCCATCGATGGTATGACTGGGTCTTCCCAGCCCACGGAGTTCATCACGCTCCAGGTGGTTGACGAAGACCCGGTCAGCCTGACCGATGACGAGATTATGGAGATCCTGCGCTACGCTATGCGCATCAACCGATGAGCAAGAAACTAGAAGCCTACATCGATGAACTGCTCAAGCAAATGGGCGAGCAGGAGATGGAGATCCAAATCGCTATGCTCCGCATCGAGCGCTTGACCGAGGCAGGCAACGCCCTGAACGCCAAGGTCAACGATGGTGCGCTCAAGGCTGAATGGGAGAAAGCCGTCAATGACCCCGTCCAGTAAGATCATCGACCCCAAGCGGGTGCGTGAACTGATGGCTGCTATGCAGCCTAAGGACGCACCTGCTCCCGTGGTAGTCAGGACTGTTAGGCTGACTCCCGGTCAGCGCCTGGCTAATGCTTACGAGATGATCAAGAATACCCAGTGTACGCTGGGTACTTCCTCTCTCTCTTGGAAAGTATCCATCAAGGGCATCATCAAGTATGCCAAGGAAAACAACCTTCCCCTCCTCTGGCAAAGGCCGGAGTTAGATCAGCAGGCCAAGGCTATCGTTGAATCAGGTAAGTATACTAATGTGCGCCACGGCTTGCGTGTCCGTGTTGCATATCAGTTAGCCCTGAAGCACGGCGTTAGCAAGGCGTGCAGGCTTACCGGCGTTTGCAGAGAGGGGCTTTATGCTCATTGTCGTAGGTACGAAATCCCTACCCCCCTACAAGCCACAGGCGTATCACGATGAGCAAATATGACATAGTCGCTATGGGCGACAATCACGGAGACCTGGCGTGCGAGGATACCCTCGATGCCATTATGTCCTTCGTCAAGCGGGTGCAACCCAAGTACCGGGTACACCTAGGCGATAACTGGGATTTTAGATGGGCTAGGCGAGGCATCGACAAGAACTCTTCCGAAGCCAGAGAAGGCTTTGAAGAAGATCTGGAAGCGGGAATCCGTTGGGTAGAACGCTATAAACCTACCCATTTTTTATTCGGAAACCACGATGACAGAATCCGGCAGATCATTAATAGCACGGACTCCATTAAGACTAGGGAAGATATGCAGGAGATTCAGGATAAGATGATGCGCACGCTCCGCAAGGTAGGGTGCAAGGTCATCAAACCATACAGCGTCAAACACGGGCGTGTAGTCATCGGCCCCCTTACCTTCATCCACGGCTTCTCCCACGGAATGAACGCACTACTTAAGGATGCCCGTGCATTCGGGTCTCCGGGTGGAGGCTTCACTATGGGTCACCTACATCGACTGGAGCAACTCAACATTGAAGCCTTTGATGGCGGCGCTGCTTGGCTCTGTGGATGGGCTGGGAGACAGGACGATGCAGAATACAGCCATAGGTTCACTGGTAGTCTGCGCTGGCAAAATGGCTTTATGTATTATGTAGTGGACGGCGATAACTACATCGGCAAGCAAGCCCACCGCTTCGGCAAGGGCTGGTACTTCCCTGCCTGATGAACGAGCAGATCAACCAGAACCTAGCCGCCAATGTCCTGCGACTAGGCAATGAGGTCAGGGATCTGGCTGAAGAGAACGCCCGGCTCAAGGCCGAGGTCGAGCGGCTGACCGCCTTCACCACCCGCACCATCATCCCGAACGAGCAACTGCAAGCACAGGTCGAGGAACTCCAGAACCGATGCGACTTCTTGGAGGGAAGGCAGCCGTGAGCATCAAGTACAAGAAGAAAGACTGGGTTATAATGACCGAGGATAACACCACCCAGTTCGACAACTTATCCCTGCCTACTTTTGAGAAGGTTACTCTCGTTATTATGCGCAGGTTCTCAGAGGATGAACGCAAGAAGTGCCACGAAAGACGGATGAAGTTCGGGCGTGGTATCCCTATCACATACGAGGAACTTATGTTGAAACTAAGATGAGCATCGCAACCCCCACTCCAGCCCGTCCGGCATATCGCTACCAGTATGTCCATATCCCGCATAAGAGCGAAGATTCAAAGCCTGTAGACATCACATCCGACCACATCGTTGGCGCTATCTGTTTCGTATTCATTGTCTTCGTTGTCGGTATGCTGTTCTGCTTCATCAACGAATGAGCAAGCCACAGAAGCGTAGACCTGAGCGTATGCAGCCTGGCCTTAAGCAACTTACACCCCACGAACAGCGTATGGCTGACAGGGTAAACAAGGCTGACAGGGATCGCTGGAACGAACTGATGTCCAAGCCCTGGAACAAGTGGCAACCCGTTAAATGATCTACGAGTTCCGCAACCCTATGCCAGTCGAGACACCCCTGGGTTACGGGATGCTTCTGTATGTCCGTGATGGCGGTACATTCTCTAACGATGTATTCGCCGTAGTCCTAGACAAGGACGGGGTCATCCGGCATATGACTACCGATCAGTTTAAACTTGTCCGCAACGACACCTTTGATATCCGTACTACCAATGACTGATATCTCCAAGTGCGATGGATGGATTCGTAATGTCCTGTGCATCAACCGGGACAACTGCCTACGCTATACCATCAAGGCTGATGATCTGCTTCAGTCCTGGCTTATCCCCCAGATGAAGAGCAACGGCAACTGCCAGTATTTCCTCAACAACTATGAGCAAGAAAAAGAACGGCCTCGCAGACAAGATCCTTGAATACATCCGGCGCAACGAGCGTGAGCAAGAGCCGCCGCCCGGGTACAAGAGCATCAAGGAATGGCTTGTTGAATTAAACTGCACCAAGCGCAAGTGGAACATCATCCTTCCTAGCCTACTTAAGTCTGGACACATCAAGTCGGTTAAACTGCGCCGTGTGTCAACGGAAGGAAAGATCTGCATCTATAACTACTACAGCATCGACAAAAAGTTCTTGGATGCTGCCTGCAAGTAGGGCGGACTTCCCGCTGGTCAGCCACGGGTTGTCCTAACAACAGCGGCTCCTTATGAGCAGCACAACGCATTTCTGACCACCGCTGTTGCTGCCCATATGCTCGTCATACGGCGTATGACATCAAGCGGAAGCGCTGTTCACATCCGCTTCACTAGGCGGAATGTAAGCCCGGCGAACATAATCAGACAGGCGGCTACTGTGGCGTAGGCTATGTCAGCAGACATCCTGAGCGCCTGTGTTGCGCTTGTGAGGTTGCGCTCAAGATTAGCGTCATCAGAGGCGAATGACTTGCCGCCATCGATGATCAGCAAGGCCATCATATTGCTGTTACCAAGGGCATCCAGCGTGGTCTGGATGATGTAGGCTGAGTACAGGGCGCATCCGCAGGAGATAGCCAGGATGAACCCTACCGCCCAGAGCAGGTTACTTTCGTTTGTTTCGTTTAGACTTCGCATTGGTTTTTCCTCCCACCTTTGCGACTTCAGCCCCCATACGCTTCTTGGCGTAGGCGATGGCTGCGTCTAGTACTTCGGGGGCGGATGCGCCAGCCAGGCCGATGGCGGCAAAGCGCATAGTCATAGACTGGATATGTTCTTGGAGCGCAAATCCGACCAGCACACTTACAATGGCAGCAGCCAGTGTCCGTCTGACGATCCAGCCAAGGGTCAACTTCTCTTCTGACAACAGGATGCGGCTGACCATCCCGGCGGCTCCAAGGGCGGAGGCGATGATCGAGTCCTTAGCCAACTGGCTGTAGTCGTCAGGGCTGCTTGTCGTTGCCATTGGAGTTAACGGAATCCCTGACCCTGTCATACATCCACCAGATCGCAAGCGCACCACACGCAATTAATACGCTTCCTGCAATCCAGGCGAAGTACTGGGATGTGATAATGTACGGGATAGACCCAGCCAGGGGTGCGCAAGCCAGGATAGATCCACCGATGCGCCAGCCTAGCGTAGCCCCGGTGAGAACCCCAACTACGAACAGGCCAGCACCAACAAGAGTCCAGATGTTCTTATCAGCGTCCTCCTTGACCCTCTTGATCTCAGCCTCCAGTTCCTTGATGCGAGTATCCTTGAGGTCAGATATACGCTTGGCCTCACGCTGGTCAGCCTCGACACGCTCCCAGGCTGCGTTGACAGCCGTGGCTAGTTTGCGCCCGAACTCCATCTGCTTCTTATAGTCAATCTCGCTACCCTTAGCCGCCCGTGCCAATGCGAACTGCACATCCTGCTCTGGGGGCTGTGGGAGATACGATTGCGCTAGGCGGGACTCAGCGACCACTACCTTAGGCTTGTCTGCGTTCTTCTCGATAGCGACCAGGGCGGAAGCCACCCGGTGATCAGTCTTGTCCAAGTCCTTCCCAAGCGACTGAACGGCTGACTCATTGGTCGGAGCCTTAGGCTGCTCAGGGATCTTCTCAGGCTGCTTGCTGGTGCAGGCAACCAGGAGGAACACCAGGGGGAAGAGGAACCTCATCGGTTGTACCGCTTCACAGCCCCCTTGAGTTCCTGTTCCTTCTGGCGGACATCTCGCTCGTCCTTGGCGTTGGCAGGCTTCATATCCTGGGCGGCAGCGGCAGCAGCGGCACGATTGTACATCTCAGTGCTGCGCTCAGGCTCATTGGGAGGCAGGCCAGCCTTCTTACGCTTGCCAGGCTCAGGGCCGAATCGCATCTGAAGTTCAAGGCGCTCACCAGCCTGACGGGCATCTTCTGCGTTATTCCCGGCGTAGATCTGCATCCCGTTAGCGCCGTAGACACGATACTGGAGTCCTCCCTTTTCGGCAGCAGTTGCCTTCTTGAACTCACGGACAAGGCGGACACCGCCATCGGTGACCCAGATCTTGTCCTCGATTTCATTAAGGATTCCCTGCGCCCGTGCCGGGACTTCATTGGCACGCTCGATGGCAGGGTTAGCCTTGGCACGATCAGGGAACGCAGCCTCAAACTTAGACTGCGCTTTGGCTTGACTGGCTCTACGCCAGACAACGACATCCTGATTGAACTTAGTCCATTCCGGGCCGTTGATCGGAAGACCAATGTCTGGAACAATGGGGTAAGGCTTATCAGCGAGATTGAACACGCTGGTAAGGATGGGGTCGGCGAATGTGCCTGGACGAGCAGGCATACCGACAAGCGGGGCTTTCGTATACGGCGAGTAGGCGATGCCAGTGGCAGGGTCGTAGACGACACGATGGATTGTCGTAAGCAACTGATCGCTGCTGATGCGCAGAAGGTCTGGCGCAACCGCAGGCTCATTGCTTGCGAAGAACTCATCGACAAGGTCTTGGATTCCCTTGGCACGGCGGACGGCTTGTCCTTCCTGCTTTTCGGTAACCTTCTCAACGGCGACAGCGAGCGCACGCTTACGGGCGGTAATGACGGCATCCAGTCGTTCAGCAGCCTTCTTCGCTTCGGCAGCGGCAGCAGCATCCTTCTTAGCCTGAGCGTCATAGAACCGCTTGATCTCAGCCGCACGCTGCTGCTCCTGAATCATAATGGCCTTCTCAGCCTCCTCAAAGACACGCTCAAGACGGGCGATTCGTGCAGCCTCCTTCTTGGCCTGAGCCTTCTGGCGCTTGTCGTGTCCGGCGGCATAAGCCTCCCAGCCCTCATCTGAGGCTGTCTGAGCCTTACGCTCCTGGCCTTGTTCGGCGAGGAGTTCCCTGCCACGGATTTCTGCAAGGTTGGCTGCGTCCTGTCGGCGCTGCTCAAGTCGGGCAAGGATTCGCTGACCCTGGATTCGCTTACGCTCCTCTTCGATGACGGCAGGATCTTCATCACGCAATGCGGCTACGATCTGGTCACGCTCACTATCCATTTGCGCACGCTCCTTTCTGGTAGCGCCAGGAGGCATAGTCTCGTCCATCGTCATAAGCAGCGGAGGCTGCTGTGTGGTCTCAGCCTTGGCAGGAGTGATGTCAAACGAGCCAGGCTCACGATGCTTGACAAGGAACTTGGCCTCTTCGGACATCTTGATAACCTGAACAGACTTGGGGAGGCGATCACGAAGGACTGCAACAGCAGCATCCGGGTCTTTGAAAGCGCCGTCATTAACAACGACAAATCCGATATCACGGATAGTCTTGATGTCAGCGCCACGGGGGCCGGACTTTCCTACCAGCGTGATAGCGCCGTCCTTGAAAGCCTCACCGCCGGAAGTGCCAAGACCAGCGCCTACTCCTGCACGGGTTTCTGCGGACACATTGCTTGGCATTCGGTAAGGCGCTGTGTGGAACGGCTTCTTGGGGTCGATGCCATCCTTGAACAGTTTGATGACCTGCTTGATCGTGGCGTTAGGCTCGATAGAGCGAATCATCCCGTGGGCTTGGTAGTTGAGACCAAACTCAGTAGTCTGGAAGTTCGCATCGGTGTGCGTATTGAAGCCCATCGCAACGACCTGAGAGTCATCCTTCCAGGCGTGTCGATTAACCTCAAGTTCCTTGAACGGAACCTCCACACGCTTCACCTCAGTCGGTGTCAGGGTGACAGTCTTCTCAGGCGCAGGCGCTTTAGCCTTACCGATCTTCGGGAATGCCTCAGTGGTGTAATCACCCTGGATAAGTCCAAGGATATTAGACCCATCAGCACGGATCTTTTCACCCTTGCGAACCAGCATAAGTCTAGAAGTGCCAGTTCCAGACTTAGGGTCATATGTACTGAAGTAGATATCAGCCTTGTTTTGATCTACGAGAGACAGGGCAAACTTATACTTTCTAGCATCAAAGATTGCGCTAGATCCATCAGGTGCGGCGACTCTGACTAGGCTGACATCCTCAACGACAACCCGACCATTGTGGGCATTTCTAGTTCTAGTATGAACAGTGCCATCTACACGGGTAGTCTCATCAAGTTTGATATACTTAGCCCTGTCACTCTTCGCCACACTCTTAAACATATTAGTTACTGTTTCAGTTCTAAGCGGCTGCTTTTCCCCACCTGGCGGGAATGTCTCTTTTCTTCCGCCAGTAGCAGCATCCTTGTCAGCAACAACAGCATCAGGCATAGCCTCATCAAGGATGACCATAGTGCCATCAGAGATGAACTTAGCGCCAGGCTCAGCCCTATCAAGGAAAGAGAACTTCTTAACATTCGTTCCGGATTCTACTGTCTCAGTGGCAATTCGCAGAGACTCCTGCGGGGACATCGGAGTGACAGGAGGCTTACCCTTAGGAACAACAGGGATGGTAGGCTGAAGGGTGACAGGGCCGGAAGCAGCAGCGGAGTTCTGTGCGACCTGGTCAGCCATAACCTGACGCATCCAAAGGTTGGCCTCGACCTCAGATCCGATGGCGCTTCTCACGACCTCAAGCGCTTCTGTCTGGTTTTTGGCTGTGATATGGCGGATGTCTCCATCGCCCATCGTGTAGGCGTACTGCTTGCTGCCGTCCTTATTGCCAACAAACAACTTAACCTCAGTGAGAACCGGGTGAGTCATAACCTTCTCGACATTGATTCCCTCGACCTTACCACGCTCACGACCAAGAACAGTCGTGGCTGTGATGATCATCTGGCTGACACCATTAGTCTGAGGAACTTCGATCTTACCCCAGTCCTTTGGAGACATAGCAAATGAACTGCTAGTCCAGGCACGCTGGGTCATAAATGCCTTTTCTCCAGACTTCCGCATCTTTCCAGCCTGATCAAGGCGACCATCCCACAGGGAGAAGTCACTTCCACGGACAGCGAATCCGCCGACAACATTAGTATCTACATTAGCCTGAACCCACGGCGCACGCTTGTTGCCAGGCTCTGTGCCGAAGAAGACACGCATAGCATCACGCATAGCAGCGCCACGCTCAGGGTTCTGAGGGTCAAGCAATGTTGCGCTGTCAGGGTTTGCAATCCGTGTAGGCGTGGAGGCGTAAGGGTCAATCGGCCCGGACTTCCAGAAGTTGTTAAGATAGATGACAGCCTTGGACTGGAACTCTTCCTTGCTGCCGAACAGGCTGATCAGGTATTCCGGAGTGTAGTCAATGCCCTTTGGGTCTTTGACACGGGATGTCTTGTTTCCTTCCTTGTCACGATACCAGAGACCTTCCTCGAAAAACCTGTTGCTTGTGCGGACGAATTCATCAGCACCAAACCACTGGATCTTGATGACCTTCTGGGTGAGATTCTTCTTAGCGCCAGGCTTGGAAGGATCATCAATACGGACAATCTTGCCATCCTTGCCATAAACAGGGGCATCCTCGATCTTGATACCCATAGGGTTGGCACGGCGCATCGCCATCTTTCCTTCGATATCCTTAGGAATCCGAAGTCGGCGCTCAGTGATAGCCTCAGGATTGACGGAGAAGATGTTGTTGTAGTCGAAAACCAGCGTCTCCATCGATTCGCCGCCAGCCATAGACTCCATAATCATCAGCAGGTTTTCCCTGACTGTCGGAGGCAATGATGTGTTATTGGCAACAGCAGCGATATCAGCGTCAGAGGGGACACCAGTGATGGTGGTATTCGTAGGATTAGCCGGGTCTTGATAGGTGATCAGGCCACGCTCGTTTTCAGGAATAGCAGCAAGGCTATTGACCAGGTCACGGGTAAAGGAATCTGAGATCTGGGCGATGCGCTCAGGAGGAAGGATACCCTTACCATCCGGAGTAAGCATCCAGTCCATTCCGTTGGCCTTGACGATATCGATGCGCTGCTCGACAGGAACAAGCGGATCGTACAGATTTACTGGAGCAGTACGGCGATTGTTTCTTCCGTTTGTCAGAGCGATGACTCGGTCATAGAACTCGTTCAGTACGGGATTACGGATGATCTCGTTCTTGTTATTGAGGAAGTAGCCACGGAATGTGCCGTCTCCGCCCATAATGAACTTCATACCAGAACGCTCAAGTTGAGCCTTCATATACTCAGCGCTGCGCCGGGCGAACATCCCGCTATCCGGGTCGAACATAAACCTGGCAGCACGGGCAACTTCATCGCTCACCTGTCGATCACCGAACAGAATCTTCCTAAGGTCGCTCCATCCAATCGGAGTAGAAGGGCTTGTGCGATTGGTCTCGCTGATAGCCGCTCCGATGCCTCCAGGCTTACCCGGCTGACCAGGGGCTACGGCAGAAGAGGCGGCAGCGCCTTCAGGGGTGGCAAGGCCAGGACGATAAGCAGTACGCTTATTGCCATCGATTGTAGCCATATACCAGGTCAGGACTTCCTGCGTAACACCATACAGGCCGGACAGATCAGCACCCTTGGTCTGGTTGGCTAGGTCTTTTCCATTCTGGAACTCAGCAAGGAACTGAGCCTTCTGTGCAGGGGGAAGATCTGCGGCGTAAGCCTCGATCAAAGCCATCGTCACATTCTTGTCTACCGCAACAGTGCGACCACCGCCAGCCTGAGCAACCTCGTCCGCAAACATCATCTTAACCATATCAGGCATAAGATGCTGGACTGCGGAGTCCTGAAGGAGGGCGTGCCAGCCTTCAGAGATAGCGCCAAGGTTATCGATTGCGTTTACATCGATGTAGGTTCGTCCGCCCTGAGGGCCGTCAACGATGTAATATCCGTTGGCAACCTTTCTAGCCCTGTTGCCGCTTGTCGTAGGACGAGACTGGTAAGGACGAAGAGGGGCAGGGTTTCCGGCATCAGCCTGAGCCTTGTTTCGGCTGGTCTTAAGTTGACCGATCTCGGCTTGAAGAAGACCTGCTTCGGCTTCAAGGCGGGACTGATTCTCAAGCGCACGCTGAAGTTTGACATTAGCAGCCTCAACAATCTTAGGGTCAGAAGTACCATAATCTGCAAACCTTGCCTCAGTCTCAAGGCGCTTAACCTCTGCCTCAAGTTTGACGATCTCGGCTTTTCCGTTGGCGATCTGCGTCTGACGCTTGGACAGTTTCTGCTCCTGAACGAGAATATCGTTGGTAAGTGTTGTCGCCGTATCACGGGCTAGGCGGACATTATTCGCACGCTCCTGCAATGTCTTAGCGTAATCAGCAGCCTTGCCAGGATCATCGGGGAAGCGCTTACGGGCTTCACGGGCGATGTTGGCGGCCTCAGCAGCGGTGCTTTCAGTCAGGACGAGCGATGCCTCAAACGAGGCGCTGTCAACGAATGTAACCTTACCACGATGCGTGATGACTAGGTCACGGACAATGTTTGCTCGCTTGATGTACTCACGGCTGGCAGCAGCCTTGTCATTAGGATGAAGTTGGCTAGAGCCTTCAAGGTATTCAAACACCCTGGCACGGGAAGCCGGGTCAATGCCGGATCGCTCGCTGGGCATTTCAAGCATAGTAGCCAGGTCAGCAAGGACTACCTTATCTAGCACAGGCTGCTTACCGCTAGGTGTCATCGAGTACAGTCGGTTACCAGCCCTGATCATCGAAGAGATGGAACTGCCCATACCAACGCCAGCGCCAAAGGAGTCCCGGTCATTCATCCAGGCCATAACGCCACCGATTCCGCCACCGACAATGCCATCTTCAAAAACGACACGGGACGAATTGCGGACAAGGTCTTCGATGCCGGACTTATGCGCACGGCGCAACCAGGTCGCATCATCGACCAACTGGGTCATCTGAGCCTTAGCAGCGACATCTCCGGCGGCTACCTTTTCAGCAAGAGCCGCTGCCTTGTTTTCCATATCAATGGCGGTACGGACGAAAATAGAACTTCCGTAACGAGATCCTTCCGTAGTAGTAGCACCAAGAGCCTTCTGGATTCGTCCGAACTGAGCCACATTAGTACCAAGGGCTGTAAGGAATTCAGCACGAACAAGCACTGTCGGGGTCACCCCGGCGAGCGCAGCGATACCAGCCGTAGCGAAGTCAGCCTGTGCGACAAATGCGGCGACAGCGCCAGTAGTTACGGCGGAAGCAGCGCCAGCAAGCATAGGCTGCTTAAGTCCAAATTGGACAAGTTTATGAACGCCACGCTTTACGATATTTCCTTCTACTGCACCACCCTGTCTGGCGCTTTCAAGGAACTCGCCGATCCAATTTACAGATCCACCTACGGCTTCTGTAGTAACACCAGCGGCTTTAAGGCCAGCGCCTGCAACAAGTCGTTGACGGGTTGCATTAATGGCAGCAGGAGAAGCGCCAGTAGCAGCATCAGGGATGGCATCAAGAGCCTCCTGAACGGCGGAAACACGCTTGGCTAGATCTTTCTCCCTACCAATAGCCTTGCCGATATCACGGCGGATAAGTTTGGCTGCGGCGGTATCTGCGATCACACCAGACCTTCCAGAAGACAGAACGATACCAATCACATCGTCATTTGTCAGCGTAGCACCAGGATACAGACCCTCAAGTTTTGCCTTAAGGCTTGCCACGGCAGTATCAAACGCAGGACTTGTAACTCCGGCGGCAGTACGAGCAGCGGAGATTTCTGATGCAACAGACTTAAGTTCTGCTGCGTACTTCTGCGCAAGTGCGACACCCTCGGCTTCTTTGCCGATGACACCAAACAGTTTAAGACTGCCAAGCGTAAGCGTGATAGGGTCTGCAAGTCCGGCTGCATTCTGAAGCCGTGTCTCCTGCATCATATTGCGAGCAGCACGACCAGCCTCCTTAAACCCGATTGCGTCATACATACGGGCAATCAGGGGGTCAGACTTAACCGCAGTATTGTTGTAATTCTCCTCCCAGATGCGAATATTCTCATCCAGTTCCTCGCCTGTCATATCGTGATATGCATCAGCACCGCTGACGAATGCGTGCCACAGAGGCCCGACAACAGGATCAGCACCCATAATGCTGCCGTTCTTCATATTGACTTCGGAACGGAACAGGAAGGAATTCGGATCTACGGAGTCCGTAAAGAATGTGATGAGGTTCGGAACAGCCTTGATTACGCCTTCACCGAAGTTGGCAAGGCGCTCTGCGGACATCTGTTGACGATAAGCGCCAGCAGCCCGGAGTTCCTTGAGTCGCTCAAAAGTGGAGATGACATCAGGATCAGCGAATTCACCGAACTCGTATCTGATCATCGCAGCCTGCTTACCAGGCTTGTCGGCAGCAGCAACATAGCGCTCGCCGAATTCACGGGCATATCTGTCAGCCCTAATAAGAACCTGATTGGCTTCGTCACGCTCCTTCTCTGATCGCTGCATCCACTGATCAGAAAGAACGACAGTTCCGTTCTCAAGGACGACATTTCCTGCTGTGACAAATGTCGTTGTGGCTCCGAAAGCACCCTCTGCAAAGCCACCGACACCATAACCAGCCTCAACGATAAGGTGTCCAACGCCATCGACAATGCCAGTAAGGAATCCTTCCCCGTGGCGTTCTTTCCAGTCAACAAACGAAAGCCAGGCATCTCGCTTGGCTAGACCTTCAAGAGGGAAGAGATACTCAGCCGGGTTAGAGGCCACCAACTGACCCTGTCTGGATCGGGGATCAAGACTATCAACAAGTCCACGCAACTTCGTCATCGTGGATGTCTTGGTGCGCTGGCGAACACTCTTTTCAGTCTGTTCGGCTGCTAGGCGCTTGATGATGTAAGGATCAACTCCGGCTGTCTGAGCCATAGAGATGATCTGCGTCTCAGTCAGGTCATAGATGTTGCGACCACGATCAGTAAGGGTCTTTACGAGAGGACGAATCTTGCTGTAGATGTATCGAGCATCGTGATCGGTACGAGGCTGCTCGACATTCAGGATGTACCAGGCAGCATCATCAGGACTGTTCTGTCCTTCAGGCAGAGAAGACTGGATGTTTTTTACGAACTTATCGAAGTCCTTGGATACGATTGCATTACCGATCTGGTATGATGCGATATCGGGAAGTTTACCCTGAGGGCTATTAGGATCAAAAGCCTTGGCGGAATTGTTGGCAGAATCAAACAACCACTTGTTAAGATTCCGATACCCTTCAGACTTGGTGCGGACGAAGTATTGATCCGTTCCGACCTGATACTGGGGGTCGGTATACATAGCCCCGGCAGGCTGACCGCCTGGCAGGAAATACTGGAACGGCTCCGTAGGCAGTCCGTCCTGAGAGACATTCTTAGGCGGAGGGACTGTGACACCGCTTGGAAGCGTCACCTCGGCGTTAGCAACCGGGACAGCCGGATCAGCCGGAGGCTCCCCAAGGTTAGAAGGCGTGATTACATATGGGTTCTCTGTAGACGGCGTGCCTCCAGTTCCAGGTGCGGGTGTGTCCATTATTTAGATTATTTAGGAGCGCTGGTTCCGATGTCCTTCTTCTGGTCTGCCGGGAGAGCGTCCCAGAGAATCCTACGAGCGGATGCAACAGCCTCAGGATCAAAGTCCTTGCCCTTCTTATAGTCGATACCAAATCGATCCATAAACAGACGACCAGATTCAGCCTGTCCACGGATGTGGGCTGCGGCATCTGGTTCGCCTTCAGCCTCAAGGGCGACAGCCCGTTTCTCTAGGGCATCAGGATCGAACTTCATATCGTATGCGCTAAGACCCTTTCGATACATATTATCGATGAATCCGGCAAGCGCCGTGACCTGAGCCTTGTAAACATCGTAGTTGTTAAGGGGGTCTAGGCTATTGATATAAGCGATGGCACGCTGAACGAAGATTCGGTCAGAGTCAGAGAAGTTGCCGCCAGACACGATTGCTCGGCGGAATGTAGCGACACCGAAGATCTGCTGAAGTTCGCCCTTCGCCCAATTGTCGAGATCTGTCGTGGTAAGGCGTGTTCTAGCAGCCCAGTCTGAACCGATGGTTTCACGCTCTTCAAGGGCATCATCAATGCCAACAATGAAGTCGGTCGCCTTGATCCAGCCGTCAGACATTTCACGGACATCATTACGGGCTTGAGCATCAGAAAGACCAATGATGCCGGACTTAGACGGCTCCTTGCCCTTCTGGATCATAGAGTACCCGATGTGGACAAACGGCCCGTGAGCAGGGTACTGAGCCAGGTCAGAACGAGTATCTTCAACCTGCTTGCGCTTGGCAACACGGGCTGCTTCAGCGGCAGTGGCCTCAGCACGGGTTTCTGCTTTAACGGCACGGGCTTCAGTACGCTCAGCACGCTTAGCGTCAGCAGTAGCCTTGTTGGCATCAGCAACAGCCTTTGCAGTAGTAAGGCGACCTTCCTCAAGTTTGATCGTTTTGTCGATGTCTTCGATCTGACGATCATAATGCCTTGCGATTCGTGCGGAGGCTTCTTTCTGGAAGTCAAGCAGCGCCCTGGCAAGTTGCGTATTCTTCGTAGGAATCGTGGTATTCCTATTTGCATTAGCAGCAGCGATCTCGGCTGCGTTAACCTTCTCATCACGCTCTTTGGCAAGAGCAGCACGCTGAACAGTAAGTTTCTTAACATTCTCTTGAACGCTGGTAGCGACTTCTTCGACAGTCGGAACCTTCGGAGCGGCAGCAGGTGCGGCAGCAGCCGGAGCAGCCGCAGGCGCAGGCGCAGGCTCAGCAGCAGCCGCAGCCGCAGGAGCGGTAGTGGCGGCAGGAGCAGCAGCGGCAGCAGGAGTGGGGTTTGTTCCGGCTGTAAGGGCGGAAGATACGGCAGGAGCAGCAGCCGGAGCAGTGGCAGCAGGTTCAGCAGCAGGCTCCCGTGTAGACCTCATTTCCGCTACATATTCAGCGGGAGTGAAACCCATTCCCTTACCCTTCCAGGCGGCGTACATTTCTTCCTGACCAAGAATAAACGCAGCATCAGCCCAGGTCTTTGCTTCTTCTTCGGGAAGGCCAGTCTTGGGGTTTACACCAACAGTCGGAGCAGCGGGTTCAGCAGCAGCCGGAGCCGCAGCAGGAGCAGCGCCAGGCGCAACAGATCCCTGCTTGGCAATGGCATCAATACGAGCCAGTGATGCCTTGAAAGCCTCATCGGCAGGGTATGTGGGAAGGCCGTTGCTATCAATTTTAGTTCCTGTATAAGAACTAAGGTTAGGCGTGACTACAGCGCCAGGAGCAGCCGGAGAGCCAGGAACAGTCGGGATTGTGCTTCCAAGCGAGGCATTGTACGGCGTGTTGCCAAAGCCCATAGCATTAAGCGCACCAGTTGTTTGACCCATCTCGAACCTGGCAAGTTCTGCATCCGTGTTCAACTTGTTAGTCTGCGCACGCTTATATTCCAACTCAACCTTGTTGGTCTCAGCCTCACGCTCTACAGCCTCAATCTTCTTCTTGGCCTCAAAGGCAGAAGCAAATCTTGCGAGATCCTTACCTTGAAGCGTATTGATATCCCCCTTTGTCTGATTGTAGAAATCAATGGCTGTGGTATCAATCAAGTCCTTGTTAGGACTTTCAGGATTCACAGTAACAGTGCCATCAGGATTCTTAATAAGGAAACCAAGTTCAACGGACTTGTTGATTTTGGCGGTATCTTTGGCTAGGTAGATCGAAAGAGCGCCTTTCTGTTTAGCCTCTTCTGAGGCTTTTTGGTCGGCCTTCTCCATTCCTCCGGCGATGGAAGCGCCAGCGCTGGCAAGACCTTGACCAATGGAAGCACCAGCACGCCCGAAGCCTTCTACAAAGCCCGGAGCAATCTGTTGAACCTGTTCAGACTGATACTTTTGGAATGGGGAGGGCATTAGGCGGCGAGGAGTTTGAAGCGAGGTTCAACAACGATATCCATCGCCTTCTTGACGATGGCCTTGAGCCAGGGCTTGTCGGAGATGAACTTAGCAAACCGCTCACCCTCTTCAAGGTAAAGATCACGGAACCACTCAGGAGCCTCCGTGAACAACCAGTGACGGAAGACCATCCATTCGGCACGATCTTCGCCATACACCTCACGGGCAACCCAGCAGGCTGCAATGATCTTGGCAGCACCAAGGCTACCAGCGGCGCTTGCAAGACCACCGAAGATACCACCGGAACGCTGGGCGTTGGCGGACTGGATGGCGGTTTCCATCTGGATGCGGTTGGCTCGGATGTTGGCGAGGTACTGGGACTCCGGCTGGAGGAACGGAGAAGAGCCGATATCGCCATACATACCACTAGCACCAGCGGTAAGGCCAGACAGGCTGTACTGCTGGGAGGCGGCAAAGGCCGGGTTAAGAAAGCCTTGGAGGCCAATCTGCTGCTGGCCTGCACCCATCTGGTAAGCAGCCTGGGCAACGCCCTGGCGCTGCTGTAGGCGCTTCTGACCCATATTGTAGGTGTTCAGGATCTCAAGGTCAGAACCCTGACGGCTGAAGGTAACGCCACGGGCGGCTCCGGCAGCACGGGCGGCTTGCTGGGCTTGGGTGGTTTCCTGTGCGTTAAGGCTAGAACCAGCCTGGAGGTCTGTCAGAGCCTGCTGACCAAAGGTGTCATAGATACCACGGGTAGTAGCGTCCAGCGAGCCAAGGGCAGCGCCAGTGGCCTGAGCGCCCATACCACTAAGCATAGACAACTGATCTGTGGCATAGCGCTTTTGGAGAGCCTGAGCAGGATCGTACAAGTCGCTGTACAGGCCAAGAAGACCCTGTCCGGTGGCCTTGAGGCCAGCCATCCGGGTGTTGATGAGCATCGGAGCAAGACGCTCCTCCATCTGTGCCTGAATCGGCAACAGTTCTCCCTGAACCCTGAGGGCGTTACGGCCTTCGTTAAGGTACTGGTTATAGTCAGCCTCTGGATTAGGTGCTGGTGTTTGCGCTCGTCCGCCCATTAGATTGTGTGGATTAGGTTAATGTATTTGTTAGAGATTTCGACCACCTTGTCGAACTGGACTGCCCATTTCTTCTGGTTTTCCCAGTTAGGGTAGCGTTGCCGGAACTTCCAGATCAGGCTGATTCTGCCTGCGGCATTCACGGCGCACCAGTCCATAATGCAAAGTTCCTTACCAGCCTCATCGACTGGGTTTACTTTAAAGTCAGGGTTAAGGGCGTTTTCGTCCCCAGTATAAGGCTCTCCAATAGGGTAAGCCACGCCAACCCCGGCGATCCGGCCTTCGTCAAAGGCTACGAACAGGTAGTCGTGCAGGAACGCCCAGCGGAGGTAATTTTTGGTATCTTTAATGCCAAACGCCTCCCTGCGACCCTTGTAGCGGTTCGCATCAACGAAGGAGGTTAGTTCGGAAAGGAGCATCAGGAGACTCGGTAGCGGATGATGACGATTCCGTCAGCGCCAAGGGTGGCTCCGTGAACGCCTTGTGCCGATCCACTGCCACCGCCGCCAGAATTAGCAATAGGGGATGCGCCTTGACCGCCACCGCCATAGATGCCGGGTGCAGAAGTTCTATTTCCACCAGAACCAACACCAGATCCACCTCCACCACCGCCCCCGCCGTACACACGAAGAGTTCCGCTAATGGAAGATCCATAACCCTGACCTCCTACGCCGCCAGCGTCAGTCCATTTGAATGTCTGGGTAGTCTGAGCGCCTGCACCGCCGCCGCCACCAGAAGAGTTTCCATTTCCTCCGGCGATACCAGAGCCAGAAGTACCTCCAGTATAGCCACTACCCGGGCCACCGCCATTAGCAGTAATAGAACCAAAGGAGGACGGCCCACCAGTGCCAGTAGAACCAGAACCCACAACGACAGTCATAGGTGCGGTGTTTTTGGCAATAGTAACAACGCCATACTTTACATCGCCACCGCCGCCACCACCGCCGCCCGGATTGAAACTTGCTCCAACACCGCCAGCCCCAACAACAAGGACTTCAACCTTTCCTTCCTTGGTCAGCGAGGGTGTGAATGTACCAGATACAGTGAAGGTATGGATCTTGTACCCATTAATAGTGGTAATCACTCCCCCGCTAGCGTCAAAAGGGCTGCCACCCACCGCTTTCCATTCAGTACCCGAATAGATTTCGGCCTGGTCTAGGGTGGAGTTGTAGCGGAGATGTCCTGCTACGGGTGTTGTAGGCCGATCTGCGGTAATACCAACCGGAATCTTAATGGCTGTGTTTGTAGTGAAAGTTGCAGACCCTCCAACAGAAAGGTTGGCGCACTGGGCTTCGCCTTGAATAATAGCGTTGCCTGTTGTTGCGAGAGAGTCGGCCTCAATAAATCCAGCAACATCAACCTTTTGTCCGGCAGAAGGGGTGATTACAAGATCTGAACCTGCAACGGCAGTAATAGCAGATGTAGTAATCGGCGCTCCACTAGAAAGCAGTTCTGCTGTAGTAGCCTTGCGAAGTGTCGATGTTGATGTGTCGTGAACAATCAGAGTGTCATTAGATGCCACACCGCCAGCGATGGCGGTCTGGTCTGTTACAGCACCAGGCAGCAGGATAGCGCCATTCGTCTGGTTGTTGAGACGAGCCGCCGTGACCTGTTGTCCGTCAGCGTATGTCTCTGGAGATTGAATCTGAGCCATTTATTTTTTAGTTTGTGTCATCTGCCCAGGAACGATGGCTTCAACAGTCACCGATCTAATGGACGGACGGAGGTTTTGAGAGGTAAATTTAACTTGAGAATAGTATCCTGACTTGCGAGTTGGTACACGCAAAAGAACATCTTCGTCCACGGGAGACCCATAATTGCTCACAATAGTAGTGTAATCAGGGTTTACTGTAATAAACGATGTAAGCATACTAGCCCCGGCAGTAAAAGAAGCGTCTACCTGAATGCTAGAAAACCGCTTTTCCCTGGTAGTTTGGAAAGAATAAGCCCGGGTAATCATCTCGGCCTGGATCTGGATAGGCTCGAAAGATAGAGGGTTAAGCACTGTCGGAATGTAGAATGGCAGCACAGGAGTGCCGTTTGCATTCCCAAACTCATCATAATCAAGTTCTTCCAGAAGAAATACACCCTCTGTTTCGTTGACCATAAACATCCGGCGGCGGTTTCCACGCTTGGCTACAATGAACTTTTTAAACGAAAACGAGTTGGCTTTTGCAATCAGGCAAGTGCCTCCATAATAGAAGCCCAGCGGCATCGCCAGGTCGTCTGTATACGGGACTTTGATGTAGAAGTAAGACCAGTCATACGGGCTAGACTGGACGACATAAGTCCCGTTGGGGTACTTGGTCGTGACATCTGTCGGGCCTCCGAAGTCCTCGGTAAACGAGATATTGACCTTGTCCCCTACGGCTAGGCCGTGTCCGTTCTTGTTGATCTGGACATTAATGAAGCCACCGCTGACATACGAAGCCGTGCTGAATGTAGCCGCATCCGGGGTAGTCACATTGCTGTTCTCTGGGTAGGTGTCCACGGACTCCCAAGCCTTGTTGATGAAGTTATAGACCAGCGTGACATTGTTCCGTGTGCTATCATCCAGCGGAACAGACAGGTAGTATCGGTTCTCCCAGTAGGTGGCTACGGCGTTGCCAACAGCGTTATAGTTGATGCGGCTGATGATGTCGTTGATGGGGGCAGAAAGCGGCTCTGCAAGGGTGAGCAGTCGCATCCCCTCAGGTGTATTGGCAGACCCATTTCCAGCGCCAGCCGGGTTCAGCATATACACGCCGTTGTCCGAAAGGAAGATGATACCTCCACCAGCCTGCACGATAGAGCCTTTAGCGATGCAGCCGATGTCAGTAGCGAGCGACTTGATATAGGAGTCAGACTCTTGGGCAGGGTCACCTACGGCGTTAGCGCCGACCCCGGCGGCTGCGTAGAAGATGCTTCCACGCATAAACAGGACGAACTCGTTGAGCGTCCACGGGGTGATGGCTACTAGGCTGTCATTACTGCCGTCATTGATCGTGAAGACATCTAGGGCAGACCAATGGTTGTCCTCAAGGTAATGGCTGACCTGAATCGTATTGCGATCAGTCTGGACGATATGCCGATTTCCGTAGTAGATGGCGTGACGGCTGTTAGGGTAGTTATGATGCGTCCCGGCAGATGGGATAGCAATAGTTGTAGAACCATCCCAACGAAGCACAGTCTTGTTGAACCCACGCAGGATGTACACAAAGCCGATACCTGTCGCCTGATACAGTTCAACCTCGTCAGTAGGCTCGATGAACTCAGTGGCGTTGTAGGTAGCGGTACCGCTACCAGTCGGCATCGCAGCCGGGATAGCATAGGTGAAGGTATTCAGCGTGACTGTCGCAATCGTGACGACCCCGCCGTATCCCGCCGTAGATGTGTTTACGACCAACTTAGCCCCTGGAAGAAGCCCGTGAGCCAACTTTGTGACTGTGACTGTAGAGCCTACGCTGGAGTAGGTAGCGCCGCTGACAAGTCCGGGGAAATTGACCTTGAACGAGGTAGTCTCAGTGTCGGGGTTGAAAGTGTACAGGCCGTCAGCCACGCACACGACAATGAGTTCAGTGCCTGTAGAGGTAGTATAGGCACAAGCCCCGTAGATGGTCTCGCCGACCAAAGCACCAGTCGTCAGGCGTTCAGCACCTTTACGGACAGTGGCGATGCCACGATCCATACGGATGTTGACGGCCTTGGAGACGAAGTTCTTGCCCAGATTGACCGGGTTGTCCCTGGAGTTCAAGCCGATGAACCCTTCGTCACCATCGACTGCGTACTCCCTGGAAGGCATTACTTACCAGTGATGGAGTGCCAGATGGCAAGCAGTTTCTCGGAGTAGCGAGCGCCGACATAGACGCCGCCAAGGAACGAGAGGGCAAGGAGGATGATCGTAAGCATATTAGGCAGGGAGAGAGATTTTGAGCCGGGTGAGTTCAGCCTTTAGTTCAGCCTCTGTGGGCTTGTTGATAAGCGTCAGTTTGCCAAAGTATTTGCCGCCAGTCGGGAACTCACGATAGCCAAGGCAGGACTTGCCGTCCTTGACGAAGGCGACCCAGCCGGTGGCGATGTTAATAGGTTCAGTAGCCATAAAGTTTAGTAGTAGTAACCTCCGTTACCATCCCAGTAGTAGTCGTATGAACCATCGTTTGTGATGAAGTTTCCATATCCAATATACGAGCCACCAAGTGCGTTGTAACTGCCTCCAGAGCCGTTAT
>JACCDT011494822.1_pt1 | contig 24064 bp, 20 predicted proteins | sample 7446291 | NCBI WGS metagenome assembly JACCDT01 (sample SAMN15323446, study PRJNA562643) | freshwater metagenome | isolation source: river surface water | place: USA:Blue River Watershed | collected 2017-08-17 | reverse complement strand
AAGTCCTTATTGTCTCTGATGAATTTAATGTCGAGCATGAATATTTCTTTAGAAAATTTTTATGCTCACATCATATCAAATGGCTATGATTTAGCCAATTATTAGTTAATTGACTGCCTAGGAGGCAAAACACGTAATATATAATGTATAAAACAGAGCATGAGACAGATAGCAAGATAGATGAAGACGTAAAGAGCATAGACTTGCCACCACTTCTTCGTGAGATCGCTGATCCTCCAAAGAAGTTTTTTGTAAAAGGCAACGATGCCCTGCTATTCGATTCTACCCTTAAGTACATTTGTATTGTCGGCTCGAGACGCCATACATCGTATGGGTATGACACAGTAAGACACATTATTGACTCTCTAAAAGGTCTCCCTGTAGCCATTGTGTCTGGTTTAGCACTTGGGATAGATTCACTTGCCCACAAGACCGCTATTAGCCTAGGAATTCCTTGCATTGCTGTCCCTGGTTCAGGTTTAAACAAAGATGTCCTGTATCCACGTACACACACCAAACTAGCTGAAGAGATTATAAAGAATGGAGGAGTTTTAGTTTCAGAATTTGACCCAGGCATGCGAGCTACTCCATGGAGTTTTCCAATGCGTAATAGAATCATGGCAGGACTCTCGCACGTTGTCATTGTTATCGAAGGCGAAGAAGATTCAGGTACACTTATTACTGCTCGCCTCGCTCTGGATTATAATCGTGATGTATGCGCAGTTCCTGGCTCTATTTTCTCAGAAACATCGAAAGGACCATTGTCACTTATAAAAAATGGAGCTGTACCAATATGTGACCCTTCAGATCTTCATAAGATACTTGGCATTAAACCTAATCTGATTCTAGAAGACACGCCACTTCTTGGTGAAGAATATATTCACGAAAAGACTTTAAACTGTTCTGAAGAGGAACAGAAAATTCTCGCAGCACTTACCGAATCAAAAACTCGTGACGAGCTATTAGCAGAATTAGACATTGATTTAGTGAAATTACAGATCTCAATTTCAATGCTTGAGATCCGTGGTTTGATCATTGAAGAATATGGATATATCAGAAAAATAAAAAGCATATATTTGGCAAAATGATATAACCTGTGCAATACTAGACCACACATAGACGAAAAAATCGTGTTAACACGCTCATTTTCGCAAAAAAATAAACACATGACCGGTAAAAAACTACTCATCGTAGAGTCTCCTGCAAAAGCAAAAACAATTGGAAAATATCTAGGCGATGAATATCGGGTAGTTGCATCTGTTGGTCATGTTCGGGATCTCCCAAAAAGCAACAAAAGTGCTATTGATATTCCTGCTGGTTTTGTACCTCATTATATTATTTCCCCTGGAAAAGAAAAAGTTATTTCTGAGATAAAAAGCCTTGCTAAAAATGCTTCAGAGGTAATACTTGCAACCGACCCCGACAGAGAAGGTGAAGCTATTGCATGGCATATTAAAGAAGCAGTTGGCCTCAAAAATCCAGCGCGAGTAACTTTTCACGAGATCACCAAAGAAGCTGTAACAGAAGCCGTAGAGCACCCACGAAAAATCGATGAAGATCTTAAAGCTGCTCAGGAAGCACGTCGAGTACTTGATCGCCTCGTAGGTTACGATCTTTCTGGTCTTATCTGGAAAAAAGTACGATACGGACTTTCTGCTGGACGAGTACAATCTCCCGCTCTTCGAATAATCATGGAACGTGAACGAGAAATTCGTGCATTTATCCCTGAACAATATTTCGTCATACAAGCTGAAACAAAAACTGCAAAAGGTGAATCTATTACCTTTACATGTAGTGAGGAGCCTAAGACTAAAGCTGAATCAGATCGAATCCTGGAAATTGGCAAGAAAAATGCTTGGAAAGTTGTAGACATTGAAGAATCTGAAGTAAAACGATCACCTCGTGCTCCGTTTACAACATCAACACTCCAGCAGGCTGCGAGTTCACGTCTCGGTTACTCACCTTCTCGAACTATGAGCCTTGCTCAAAAGCTCTACGAAGCTGGCCACATCACATACATGCGAACTGACAGTACAAACTTGAGCAAAGTTGCTATTGCGGAAACTCTCCGTGTTGTAGAGGAACAATACGGTAAGGACTACGTTGCCCCACGAACATACGCTTCCAAAAGCAAAAATGCACAAGAGGCACACGAGGCTATTCGTCCATCACATTCAAGTATTGAGATTGCTGGCACGAATGACGATGAAAAGAAACTCTATCGATTGATACGAGCACGTACAGTTGCTTCACAAATGGCTGACGCAAAAATCGCCCGAACAAAAATCATTGCAAATGTTGCAGGCAGTGAATTGGCCACTAAGGACAAAAAAATTCCAGATTTTACTGTAGTTGGAAGTCGAGTGCTTTTTGACGGTTGGCTTAAAGTTGATACTGATGCACGAGGTGAAGATGTAGAACTCCCAAAAGTTCAGGCTAACGATCCGCTTACTCTTGTCGACATACTTTCACAGGAAAAATTTACTGAACCACCGAATCGCTACACCGAAGCTGGACTTGTAAAAGAACTGGAAAAGCGAGGTATTGGCCGACCTTCTACATATGCGAGCATTATCCGAACTCTCGAGGAGCGTGAGTATGTTCAGAAAATCAATAAAGCCCTTGTACCGACTGACACTGGTGATGTCGTAAGCTCATTCCTCGAAAAAAACTTTGCACAATATATCAGTGACGATTTCACTGCACAGATGGAAGACAAACTTGACGATATTGCAATCGGAAAAGCCGAGTATGTGAAAACTATGAAAGATTTTTACGGTCCATTCACTAATGATGTGAAATCAAAAGAAAGCATGGACAAAGTAACAAACCTCGGAAACGCCGACTCAAAGTTCACTTGCCCAATCTGTAGCAGTCCGATGATCGTAAAACTCGGCAAAGGTGGAAAATTCCTCAGCTGTTCTACATATCCTGCATGTACAGGAGCCCTCACCATTGATGGTGAACTTATCAAAGGTGATGAGCCAATCGGATATGATCCTAAAACCAACCTCCCTATTTTCGTAAAAGTCGGAAAGTATGGCCCATACGTTCAGCTTGGTGACAAAGATTCTCTCGAGAAAAATCTAGCGGCCACTCTTATAGCCGATGAGCGTGCACAGACAGAAGCAATTGAGGCGCAAAATCTCGCCGAAGCAGACGCAGCTGTTGCAAGCGCAGAGGCATTAACAAAATCAAGCAAAGGTAAAGGTGGAAAAGCCGCTAATAAAGCAAAAGCTCCAGCTAAACCAAAGAAAGTAAAAGCTAAAAAATCTACCATTAAGCCACGAATGGCCAGCATTCCAAAGGGTAAAGATCTTTCAAGTGTGATCGTTGAAGATGCTCTGGTCTACCTCTCACTTCCGCGACAACTTGGTGTTATGCCAGAGACAAACAAAGTCATCACAACAAGCATCGGCCGTTTCGGTCCATACATTGTTCATGATGGGGATTTTCGATCACTTAAAGGTGCAGACAATCCATACGAGATTACACTCGCCCGTGCAATTGAAATCCTTCGAGAGCCAAAGAAAGTAAGTACACGCGGCAGATGGGCTAAGAAAAAAGCTGAGTAGTTTTTTGCAAACTTTCGTCAACCATATATCGATCACATCGCGAAAATAGCGATTCGCAAACTAGAATCTAAACACTGAAATTCTTTATCGAGTACAAATCCTCATCTTCTTTTGTGTCAGTTGGCGTTGAGTCGTCGATTGGAGTTACATCTTCTGCACCTGAAGTATTCGCTGTATCTACAGCATCGATATACTCAGCCGTATTTTCTGCAAAATCCTGAAGCTGTGATTGTGCTTGCTGGTAATAATCCTGATTATTTATACCAGCATGTTCGTGAATATTCGCTACATGTTCAACCCGCTCATTTACATGTTCAATAGCAGGATTCGCCACTAAAACAGAATCAGAATCTCTGTTCATAACATCAGAAATTGCATCGTGAATCTGCATTCCTTGTGGAGTTTCAACAGGATTTTCCGAACCAAGTTTTACAGTCATATCTGGTACCGTAAAGAGAGTACTGAACGCTTTACCGTCCGCATCAGCATTTCCGTTGGCATTATTTCGACTTTCAAAAACATCAAGTAGATGTCGCAAATCATCATTACTAAAGAAATCAATTACAACTTTGCCACCCTTTTCTCGTCTTTCAATCATCACACGAGTACCGAGCGCCTGATTAAGTTTACTTTCGTATTCACGAATCTCAGGATCCGAAGCACTTGTATCTTTCTTTCGTGTTCGTTCAACCGCTACGCGCCGTGCAATAGCCTCAGCTTCTCGAACAGTCATCTTTTTATAGATAATTTCTTTAAATAAGGTTTCTTGTTCTTCAGGTTTATCAGCCAACATTAGGAGCGGACGTGTATGCCCTTCAGTGATTCTTTTTTCAGAAAGAGCTATGATCATATGTTCAGGCAAGGCTAAGAGCCGGATACTATTCGTAACATACTCACGACTCTTTCCCATTTTTTCTGCAATTTGTGAATGTTTCAAACCGAATTCATCAGCTAATCGCTGAAATGATCGAGCACGGTCAACCGGATTCAAATCTTCTCGCTGAAGATTTTCAATAATTGCGAGTTCGAGTTTGACTCGCGGATCTTCTTCACTTGCACGGATAATAACTGGCACCTGAATAAGTCCTGCTAATTTTGAAGCCCGGAGCCTTCGTTCTCCAGAGATAAGTTCATACTGAACAGCAAGTCCACCATCTTCTTTGTACACTTCTCTTCTCGTCACAACAAGCGGCTGCAAAAGACCATACATTCGAATAGACTCAGACAGGTCCTTCAAAGCGTGCGGGTCAAACTCGCGTCGAGGCTGATACGGGTTTGGCACAATCTTTTCAACCTCAATCCAGAAAATTGAATTATTAAAATACTGTGAATTTTGTGGCGTCAGATCAACAATCTGATTCTGAGCGTTTCCAGCTGGATATGACTGCGTCTGACCATGCACTGCATTTCGATTTGCACTTGATATAGGGTCTTCAGTTGGTTCCATATGTCGTAGATTCTAGCATAAAATTTTCATGAAAAGTTCTTGAATTTTGTATAAAAATGTGTAAAAACTGTTGATAAAATGTTCCGATAAGCTTATTGCAATTTTGAGCAAATTTTGATTAAAATTTATCTTTGTGCAGATCTATACAAATGAAAAAACCGGCTCAGAGATTGTAAGTCTCGTTGCCGGTTGGTTGCGCCGAAGCGCAAAATGAAGTAATCAATCGAAGGTATAGTAACCTGACTGATCACGACGTTCTAGCTGATCTGACCTTTCGATAGCTGATCGGATCAGTTCGAGCTCACGAGCTCGAGTCTTCTCGATTGTATCGATCGTAGGTCGACCCCATTTTACTGGAAAAAAAGAAAGTACAAGCCAAAAGATGGCTGGCACCCCTAGTGCAAATAGCCATTTCATGGTGTAAATATAATAACACACTTTATTATATTTTGCAAGTTTTTGCTTTTGGGCTACTATAATAAGGCTTTTCAAAGGAATCGACTGCATTTGATTGGTCGTCCCTGAATTAAGGCATAGCATGCCGGAGTGGCGAAATGGTATACGCACTCGACTCAAAATCGAACGTCGCAAGACATGAGAGTTCAAGTCTCTCCTCCGGCACAAATAGCAATGTTAGTCTTGTTTCTATAGAAACCGTATTACCTATCTTTAGTCATGAAGAGACCATCAAATTTACCTAAAATTATTATAATTCTTGGCCCCACTGCCACAGGGAAAAGTGACACGGCAGTTTCTTGCTCCCTATTTCTCAAAAAACACAGCAGGAAAAATATAGCGTCAGAGATCATTTCAGCTGATTCACGGCAAATATATAAAGGATTAGACATTGGCGCTGGAAAAATTGCAAAAAAAGAGATGAAAGGAGTACCACATCACGGGCTCGATATTGTCTCACCTACTCGTTCAAGGCGATATTCAGTTGCTGAATTCCAAGCATATGTTGATAAGAAAATCGCTGAAATAGTTGATCGTGGTGCGATTCCAATTATCTGCGGAGGGACCGGTTTTTATATTGATGCAGTTGTTGATGGAATAATTCTTCCTGAAGTTCCACCGAATAAAGAACTGCGCGCAAAGCTTGCAAATAAAACCACTGAAGAACTTTTCAAAATTCTTTCAAGATTAGACAAAAAACGTGCACAGAATATCGATAGACAAAATCCTGTTCGACTTATTCGTGCGATTGAAATTGCCAAAACACTTGGTGAGGTTCCAAAGGTGAAAATTGCGTCTAAATATAATTCACTAATTATCGGTCTTGATCTTGATGATACGGTACTTAAAGAAAAAGTTGTTCGTCGAATCGATGCTCGACTTGTTCCGGGAAATAACATGATAATAGAGGCAAAGCGCTTACACAAAAATGGTTTAAGCTTTAAAAGGATGAGACAATTTGGCCTTGAATACGGTCTACTCGCTGATCTTTTGCAGAAAAAACTTTCAGTTGAGGAATTCAAAACACGTCTCGCATTTGATATTTGGCATTATGTGAAGCGACAACGAGCATGGTTTAAGCGTCGTGATGATGTGAATTGGATTAATCCGAACAAGAAAACTGATATTAAAAAGATGCACAGTTTAGTTGATAATTTCCTGAAAACCAAGGAAAATTAACTCCTCTTTTTACCCTTAAGAAGCATCTCCATTGCATGATCAATAGAACCAGCATGCGTAAGTGTTGCACTATTCACAAAGAAGATAGTATCAGCGTTTTTAATCGTGTTCAAACGATGTGCAATGATAACTTTTGTTGTTGTTTTTGGTAATCGCTCGAGAATTTGCTCGAGGATTTTTTCTGTAACCGTGTCGATATTTGCAGTCGCTTCGTCGAGAATCAAGAGATCAGGTTGACGAAGCACTGCTCGAATAAAAGCTAGAATTTGTCGCTGACCAAGACTCATGGCATCAGCATTTCGTGGCACTTCGGTCATGATTCCCTTTTCAAATGTTCCAAGAAGTGCACTCAGACCTTTTTCTTGAAGTTTTTCTTCCAGTTCTTTTTCGGTAAGGCTCGAAAATTTATCATTTCCATATATTAAGTTATCCTTCACAGTTCCTGCAAACACGATTGGATCTTGAAGGATAAAACCAATGCGTCGCGCGCGCTCATTTTCATCATAGCTTCGCAAATCTTTTCCATCAAAAAAGATCTTGCCAGATGTTGGATCGTACAATCGGGCCATCAAAGAAGCCGTTGTGGTCTTCCCTCCACCAGTCGGACCAACGAGTGCGTATGTTTTTCCTTTTTCAAGTGTGACGCTTGTATCATGAAGCACATCACGAACAATTGACTTTTTTTCTATAGTATTTTCAGTTTCTGTATCATTTTCTGTTTTTGATTCAAACGAATTTGTCGCAACAGCCTCAACTTCTACACTGTAATGGAACGAAACATTTTTAAATTCCATCAGTGTATTTTTCACCGCACCACCTCTATCGCTTGCACCAGAATTTTGTACAGCATCATTTGTATCATCTACACCATTCTCTGCACTACCGACATTCTCCAAAACTTTCATATTAGACTCAAGAGAAAGTATTACTTTTACACGCGACCATGCAGCCAAAGCAACTTGTATACTTGCCCAGAGCTGCGCCATTTGTCGAAGCGGGTTGTAAAACCTTTCAGCATAAGCAAGGAAGCTGACGAGAATACCAAGTGTCACAGATCCTGCAAGAACAAGATAGAGACCGTACGCGAGTACAGCAAATTGACCGAGATTCGCAGCAAAATCATAAATCGGAGAGAAAATACCATTCATGAAACCAGCCTTAATATTGGCAGTGTAATTGGCATCATTAGCAACTGCAAATTTTTTTCTGAAATAATCACGTCGATTTGTTGCGACAATGATTTTAAAATTTTGGATACTTTCTTGAATTTCACCACTTAAAAGTCCTGTCGCTTTGAGTCCCGCATCATTTGCTCGTTTTACAGGACCAGCTACGAGTTGACTGATGATCATAATCACAACCGCTGGTAAAAGTGTTGCGGTACCAAGCTTCATATCAATTACTACCAAGAAAATAGCTGCGCCGGCGAGACTAAAGATACCACCCATAAATCGCACCAAAGTTTCACTGAAAAATTGGCTCAACTTTTCGGTATCACTGTTGATTCGGTTGATCAAATCCCCGGCTTTATTTTGTGAGAAAAATGCCAGAGGTAACTCCTGAACTTTTTTAAAAATTTTATTTCGCAAATCAAACAATGTAAACTGCGCAACTGTTCCCATCAGACGAATCTGCAAGTAACTTGTAATAAATGCAACAATACCGAGTGCAATTAAGATAAGTGTACTTATCAAAAGTCCATGCAGATTTCGTCCAATCACATACTGGTCTATAGCACGGCCTATGATGTACGGCGTCGCAAGCATAGCTACCGAGTTCACGATGAGCGCCAAAAAAGATGCAAAAAATTTACTTCGCTCAGAAGAAATAAGCTGCCAAATCTCGCGCATAGATGTAACCCTCTCTCGCACAGCTCTTGCAGTGGAAATTTTACTTCCCTTTTCATCACTCTTATCTTTTAAAATTGTATTAAGGTTGTAATTCATAATGCGTTGTACTTTGCTGTGACTCATAAATCTGAACATATTCTGGTGTTGTTGTGAGAAGATCTTCATGAGTGCCAGCTCCCACAATTTCTCCTTCCACTAGCACCACAATCTGATCGTATTTTTCTACTGAAGAAACTTTTTGCGTCACTGAAATGAGCACGAGTTCTGGATATTCTCGAGCAATATTTTCCAAGATACGTTTCTCAGTCACTGCATCTACACGCGCCGTAAAGTCGTCGAGCAGCAAGATTTTCGGATTTTGAGCCAAGGCTCGCGCCAAGATGATTCGTTGCTTCTGTCCGCCTGAAAGTGAGAGTCCACGCTCAGAAACCTCAGTATCTAGGCCTTTTTTCAAACCTTCAACAAAATCGCCAAGTTCAGCTACGCGGATAGCTTTATCTGTAAATGCATCTTGTCCTGTGTTCGCGCCAGTTTGCGCATTTTCTCCAAAGGCCACGTTTTCGCGAATTGAACCACTAAATAAAATACTATCCTGAAACACAATTCCAACTTGTCTATAAAATGAATCAGCATCGTACACTGAAATTAGCTGACCATCATAGAGAATTGAACCGTTAGATGGTGAGACAAGACCAGATAAACAATACAAGAGCTGTGTTTTACCACCAGCAGTTGGACCAATGATGGCAGTTTTACTTCCTGGCTTAACAGAAAAAGAAATATTTTTCAAAATATGTTTTTCGCCAATTGTAAGTGACACATTTTTTAGATCAATCTGCCCCGTCAAAGCGCGAGTATCGGTACCTATTGAACTTCTTACCTCATCAAGTAGCACACTCTTGATTCGCTCCATCGAGGCTTGTGCTCGCCCGATTACACTACTTGAAAATCCGATGATGAAAATCGGAAATAAAAGAATAGAAATATAGCTATTGAATGCCGCAAACTGACCAAATGACATGCCGCCCGTTATCACAAATCGTCCGCCAAAGTACAATATAGCGATCGAGGCGAGACTTGATGCAAACATAATGATTGGAATGAAACTTGAAAAAAGGGCCAAGATTTTAAGGCCATTTTCGCGAGATTCAGTATTTACTTCTTGAAAATTTTTCTTTTCAAACGAACCACTGTCTAAAACACGTACAAGTGCTGCCCCTATAATGCTGTTATTGATCACTGTATTCAACTTATCAACCACGGCTTGAGTTTTCTGAAAAAGGCTACCCATTTTTGAAAATGTATAAACCATCACCGCACCCATAATCGGAATGATTGAAAGTACGATAAGTCCAAGTTTCCAGTCAGTCATCAAGATCAAAACGCTTGCACCTACAAGCGCAAAAGCGGATGATATAAGTGATGGCATAGCTGCCCCAAGGAAGTCTTTGACTGCATTTACATCTGAAGTGAGATTCGTGAGGAGATAGGCTGGCGTCTTCTCTTGAGTGTAAGCATATGTTTGCTTCGAAATTTTCTCAATAATTTCTGCACGCAACTCTCGAGCTGATTTTTCTGAAAGAAATGACTGAGCAATATTCTGAAGAAGCATCAGGACCAAAATAATAACTGATACACCTACAAAATATATCGAAACTTTAGTGATATCAAGCGTGTTGCTTGTGTAGGCATCAATAGCATCGGCAATAAGCTTTGGAAATACAAGGTTGAGGAGGTTTGAGGATACAGCCAAAAAAACCAAGAGACTGAGCAGGGTTTTGTGCCGTAAAATAATGTCCTTGATACTGGTTGTGGGTTTTTGCATAGGTTTAGCAGGCCAATGGTCGATTATCATAAACAACCCTTGCCTAGGCGATATTATTACAAGAGATCCAGTATAGCATTTGACATACTCACTTGAAACACTACTACTTAATACGGATTCCGCAGGTACGTTACCTGCGACCATAAACCTCTCTGGTACAACATCCACGGATGTTTTATCAGGGGCATCCCCGCGGGGATGTGTATAGAACACTGACAATGAAAAACGAACAAGTAGTTGAAAGGAAGGAGAATGCAGGCGAAAAACTTGCTACCGAAATGCAAGACTGGATCATGTATCAACTGTGCGAAAACCTCAGTCCTGCTGAGGCACTTCAGAAGCTGACTGAGCTTATTGAACGACTGCTCGCACACTACAAAAACTGGACGAAGATCATGAGAGGGAAAACACGTGATGATGAATACACCCTCGCCCCAAAATCCGTAGATGGATGTCTTGGATATTGGTTCGCCTTGAACGATGAAGTTCATGGTGAAAACCATGAAGGGAGAGCCAACAACCTGCTGGAACTCCTAGAACTCCTGCTCACAGGAGATCTAGGAGTCAGAGCGAGCGAAGAATGGAAAGCCAGGAATCAGGTCATGGTCGAAACAATGATGCAATGTATGAAATGCATCACTACTGACCCGGCAAACGTCAAAGATTTGTGGCTGAGATTTGTTTCTGTAACAGGTAACAGACTTTCTGATTATCTGAAAACCTGTATGGAACGCATAATCAAGGTACTTGGTACCCAAAAGGCATTAGTCCTTGCTGGTTATCTCTTTGATAAGAACGCGAAGATAGCCACCGAACACCGTGACCCAATGGTCAGATATTTATGGCGAGCAATCTCCAACAAAGACTACATTTCCGGTCGTCAAAGCACTGGCCATAATCACTTCGATAGGATCCAGATCTTGTATCACCTCATCAAAGTAAGCGAGACTTTCGCACACCGAGATGGGTTGTTGAAGACTGATGAGATGGCAAAAGCCTATGTGACAGCATGTACCGAGACGAGCAAGTCGCTTATTCAGTTCGGAAGCGTAATTAATAGTCTTGCCGCTACTGTCATTGAAAAGCTCAGAGAGTTCCTTAGTCATGATTATCCCGTGTTTATGTTTGAGTTCGTCGGACTCGAATACGATCTCAGCAAAAGCGTACTTTACGCTATGAAGTTCAAACTGAAGTACGAAAGTCTGTGCCGTCTCCAGTACAAACTAGTCGACGAGCAAAGAGAGATTGTCTCAAATGCTTACCATGCGCTGGTACCCATAATTCATTCGATCCTGGGAGAGAAAGGATTCGTGCCAGAACATATCAATATCAAAGTTGATGTGGAATTCATAGATCCGCCAAAGCCAGATCCGCAGCAAACTCCCGGTCTACCAATCAAGGAAACTTGGGGAAGTAAGCTAGCATAAGCGATTCGCAACGAAGCATTCTGTTTCGATTTCACAAATCTATCCCCGCCCCTTGCACCAAAGTGTGAGTGGCGGGTTTTATTTATTATTTTTATTTTTGAGATTTATCAATAATTAATCAAGATATAATCTATTTATTTTTTCGAATATTTTTACTTACTCTTTTCTTCTTACAAAAAAGTTCATACATAGGATGGTACAAATCATTGCGATTGCATGAAATGTGGTTGCAGTGTCTTTATGCACAAATGGGATATTACATTGACCCCTTTCGTGCTAGCTCTAATTGGCGGGCCCACTAGGACTCGAACCTAGAACCTCGCGTTTGGAGTGCGATGTTTTACCATTGAAACTATGGACCCGTAGGCACCATAGTAGTCTAAAATCGCTTAAATTTCAACGCCCCACAAAATCGGCACGATACGAGAGATTAAATTCAAACAAAAAGCCCCTTGCTGGGGCAGTTTATTACTTCTTTGTTTCTGTGAAGTCTACTCGCTTTCGGAGCTTCTTGCTATATTTCTTAAGCTTAATCTTTCGCTCTACACCCTTCTTGTTCTTTGTGGTGTAGATTGTTTCTCCAGATTGCTTGTTTGTGAGTTTAATAAGTCGATCTTGTGCCATGTTTTTGTATTTAGATTTCTAGAATAACATATTTTCCCTATTAATCAACTCTGCACGAGAGTCACCAATAACTCTCTCCTTCGCCAAAACCGATGCCACTTGAATATCTGCCAAAGCATATATTCAGCTCTGTCATGTGCGTAGGGCAGGATTCGAACCTGCGTAGCCCATTGGGCGACAGATTTACAGTCTGCTGCGATTGACCACTCCGCCACCTACGCATGTGAGTAAGAATGTACCATATCTAAGCCTCAAAATCAAAGATTTTTACATACATAATGAATCTGACCAGATCCCTCGGGCGGACACAAAGCAGTGTCTATCTAAGCACTTGACTACTCAATAATACAGTGTTATTTTAAAATCATCGAAAATGAGCAAAAAATGCCATTTCCCTGCCAGCATGTGCTGAACCAGGATCTCAACTGAATTTCAAGTGAGATTTCGATAAAAGATTTTTGAAAATTTCATAAAAATAAACGCAACTGAAACCAGTCAACCCTTCGACCATCTGCACATCATGAACCTTAACTTTTTTGTTTCGAACTTTCTTACCCTTGATACCAAGGATGCTGACATGAACCTGCACATCGGTGCAATACTCGGAATCATCATAGGAACGATTCTTTGTCTGATGATTGTATTCCTCCGCAAAAAAGATCAGACCGTGTACCCGAGGATTCAGGATGTATTACCTGATCTTCAGGCAAAACACATCGACCCGATTGTGAACGTGAACATCTTGGCCACAATCGGCAATCACCTGTATCTGGTATTGAGACATATTACGTCCGACCGACATGAGTACATCGGACAAATTGTGACATACAAAAAAGGCTCCCTTCGGGAACCTATCTCAAACGGTTACTATGAAGTGATTCTAGGCGATGAAACCAGTCCAGTTTTCCATTTCAAAAAGTTGGATTCAGCTGAAGCTGAGCAAAGGATTCGAAAGCTTCAGACCAAAGAAAACTGATCGCAGCCGCCAGTATCAATGATATTGACCTCAGTCCCTTTCCTACCGCATACACAATACGAACTATCCCAGTTCGCACATGCTATGCGGTTTTTTTATTTACCAAACAAAAAAGTCCGCGCAGGGCGGATCTTTTTTCGTGCAACGAATAGAAGGATTAGCTTACTTGTGAGAAACCGGCGCTGAAACTGCAACTAAACTTTCCTTAATAATAGCCCCTTTTCTCCCTTTTTTTACATCGAAAGCAAACTCACCAGTCTTCATATTGTATGAGACAGAAATCGTTCCACCTCTCATCACACTTTGTTCGATGATATGTGATGCAACTGAATTCAAAATCTTGTTTTGGATAAGTCGCTTCAGTGGACGCGCACCGTATTGCGGATTGTAACCCTCTTTAGCGAGATATTCGAGCACTGATGGAGTGAACTCGAGTTTGATTTCCTTATCCTTGAGTCGTTCTTCAACTTTATCTAGCTCAATTTTCACAATATTTTTAATTGCTTCTGGACTCAAGATATCAAAAACCACAATCTCATCGAGACGATTCAAGAATTCTGGTCGGAAATGTTCCTTGAGGGCATCATGAACTTTTTCCTTCGTATCATTATAATTTTCAGTATCATTTTTGCTTGCAGTGAATCCTATCTTTTGCATTCGATCGATGTACTGAGCACCAATGTTTGAAGTCATGATGATGATTGTATTTTTGAAGTTCACAAGACGGCCCTTTGAATCTGTAAGACGACCATTATCAAGAACCTGCAAGAGAATATTAAAAATCTCTGGATGAGCTTTCTCGATTTCGTCAAATAAAATAACAGAATACGGCCGATGCTTTACTGTTTCTGTAAGAGAACCAGAATCTTCATGTCCGACGTAGCCAGGCGGTGCACCAATGATTTTAGAAACAGCATGTTTCTCCATGTATTCAGACATATCCACTCGAATGAGTGCCTTTTCATCATCGAACATGAACTTTGTAAGGGCTTTTGTGAGTTCGGTTTTCCCTACACCAGTTGGACCAAGGAAAATAAATGAACCGATTGGACGCTGAGGATCGTTGATACCAGCTCGAGATCGTTTGATCGTCTCTGCGATTTTCTTCACAGCCTGATCCTGACCAACAACCTGCTTTGTAAGCTCTTCTTCCATTCGGGTAAGCTTCTTTGCCTCCTCTTCAAGCATTCGAGAAACTGGAATACCTGTCCACCTTGCCACCACAGTTGCAATATCATTTTCAGTAATTTCTTCTTTTAGAATTCGTCGGAACACCTGAAGTTTTTTCAGACGCTTTGACTTAGCATCGAGATCTTTTTCAAGCATCGGCAAAGTACCATAACGGATTTCCGCAGTTTTTGAGAGATCTGACTTAGACTCAGCTCGTTCAGCCTCTTGTCGTGCAGTTTCGATCTGCTTTTTAATGGCCTTGATGTCAGCAAGAGTTTCCTTTTCATTAATCCATTTGGCTTCTACTTCAGATGTTTCTGACTTAAGATTGGCAATTTCCTCTTCTATTTGTTTGAGTCGATCTTTTACCTTCGCATCAGAGTCTTTGCTCAGTGCTGCTTTTTCAATTTCTAATCGCATAATCTTTCGGTGTGCTTCTTCAAGTTCTGGTGGCTTATTTTCCAAGGCGATTTTCAATGTAGAAGCAGCTTCATCAATAAGATCAACTGCTTTATCAGGTAAGAATCGATCTGTAATATATCGCGACGACAAGCTTACAGCTGCAATGATAGCGTCATCTGTAATACGCACACCGTGATAAAGTTCATATTTTTCCTTGAGACCTCGAAGAATCGCAATCGCATCTTCATTTGATGGCTCATGTACATATACCGGCTGGAATCGTCGCTGGAGGGCAGGATCTTTTTCAATATGCTTCTGGTATTCCTTCAAAGTTGTAGCACCAATAGCCCGAAGTTCTCCTCGCGCAAGAGCAGGCTTCAACATGTTTGAGGCGTCAAGTGAGCCTTCAGCCGCACCAGCACCTACGATCGTGTGTACCTCATCAACAAAGAGAATAATTTTTCCATCAGTTTTTTCGATTTCCTTAAGAATATTTTTCAATCGTTCTTCGAACTCACCTCGATACTTTGTACCAGCAAGAAGTATACCTAGATCAAGTGAAACAATTTCTTTATCTTTGAGTGACTCAGGAACATCACCAAGTGCAATACGATTCGCCAAACCTTCAGCAATAGCAGTTTTACCAACACCAGCTTCACCGATAAGGATCGGATTGTTTTTTGTTCGTCGAGAAAGGATCTGGATAACACGCATAATTTCAGAATCACGACCAATGACAGGATCGAGCTTATGCTCTCGCGCCATATTCGTAAGGTTTCGTGTGTATTTTTGAATAGCCTTCATCTTTTTACCAGATGAACCATCTCCTACCCCGGAAGCTTTATTCTGTTTCAATTCCTGAAGCGCTTTCATAATCGCATCACGTTCAATCTTAAATCGCGCCAACATTTCACGTGCCGGATTTCCATTTTCAAATATAGAGAGGAAAAGATGCTCAATAGAGACGAATTCATCTTTCATGTTAGCCGCCACTTTTGCAGAATTTTCAATAATAGTCGCAAGCTCTGGAGTCAGATAAAGCTGATATGAAGGAGATATAGTAGTTGACGCCTCTCCTGTTTCTATTGCCTCAAGAACATTATCAGTCAAAAGGAGCGTATCAACTTCTAGTCGTTCAAGCACAGAAAAGACGATACTATCTTCCTGTACAAGGAGAGCTGTCAAAAGATGGAGTGGGCTCACATGGTTTTGTGCACGTTCAATAGCCAGCTCATGGGCCTTCTTAATCGCTTCCTTTGCTTTTGTGGTGAAGTGGTTGAATGGTGGCATATTATTTTGTATATGTGAGCTACTAATGTGCGATCTGTGACCTCTGACACCCGGTTATATCTATACCCTGTCTATGTGTTCGATTATAGCATACGAGTCAAGTACGAAATAAGTATTTCTGTGGCCTGTTTTACCTGCCTTTCTGTGGTAAATCTACCGAGAGTAATGCGGAGCGAGCTTTTACTACAATCTGTACTTACTACAAGGTTTTTTGTGGCAGACTTCGCTGTTTCTGCTGGATTTTCAGACATATACAAAGACGTTTGAGTCATATTGTGGTTACTATTATCAAGTGCCTGCACAACATACGAAAATGAATCTTCATTTTTTGATCGACAACTTGTGACAGAAGAAAGGGAAATTCCCCGAGCATCAAGCCAAAGTACTGCAAATTCAGCATCCATTCCTGACACACATATATTCAAGTTATTCGGTACACGTTTTTTTGGATCAAACGAACCGTTGAATGTTATTTTTTTTGAGCTTGAATGTTTCGCTCTAGGACAATTTTGATTTATTTTTTCAATTTCCTTTATCATTTCTTCACGAAGTCTACCTACTCTCTGTGATTCTGTTCCAGTTACAAATTCTTTGTGTGCAAGTTCAAGAGCGTAAGTAAATCCTGAAATAGCTGGTACGTTTTCTGTTCCTGCACGCATCTCGTGTTCCTGTGAACCACCAATAATTTGAGGAGTAAGTTTCAGTCCACGCCTAGTATAAAGTATTCCAATTCCTCGTGGACCATAGATTTTTCCTCCATCTAGTGTGAGCATATCTATACCTAGTGAAGGAACTCTAAGTGAGCAGTAAAGTGGGGCTTGACATGCATCAGTATGGAAATACGGTGTAGCAATCCGATGTTCTTTTCGGTGATGGCGAATGAGTTTTGCAATTTCAGAAATAGGTTGAATGGTACCAATTTCATTATTGACATATTGGACAGTAATAAGCACAGTCTCTTTTTTTAGACTTTTTTTAAGTTCCTTTAAGTCTACGATTCCATCGGATGTGACAGGTATATACGTTACGATACATCTCTCTTCTTTTTCAAGCTCTCGAAGAAGCTCAAGAATTGCAGGATGTTCAATTACGGAAGTAATAATGTGTGGCAATGTGTTTTGCATATTCTCAAAATCTTTCACAGCGCCGTCTGATTTAGCTGATTTAGCAAGATTCCCACTTGTTCGCGCGAAATTATTTGAAAGATTCTCAATCACACCTTTTATAGCCAAATTATCAGATTCAGTTCCACCTGAAGTGAAAATAATTTCATCAGCATGTCCATCTAAGATAGTAGCAATTTTTTTTCGACATTCTTCCACGTGCTTTTCTGCTTGAACACCATCTGCATGGAGCGATGAGGGATTGGCAAAATATTGACTTGAAATTTTTGCAACATATTCAATAACCCGCGGATCCTGAGGAGTAACCGAAGCATAGTCGAGATAGATTCTTTTATGTGACAGGTCATTTGATGGGCCGAACAGACCTTTGAGACGCTTTAACATGTGGGTTTCTTTACTATACAAAAAACTATACAATATGTATACTTTTCTTATATATTTTATGGACATCACTAACGTCATCTGGGTTCCCTACATCGGCGAAGTCTCTCTCGGTCTTGCAATCATTGTCATTCTCGCCATCCTCAACATCATTCTTCTCTTCACAGTTATCCATGCTCACACACGGATAACTCGTATGGTTGGCCGCAAGAATTCTTTCAACATTGAAGATGCAATCATCGAGCTTGCCAAAGAACTTGATGATTTGAATGAATTTAAAGAAAAATCAGAGGAATATCATAAAAACGTAGAACATCGTCTCAAAAAATCAGTGCAATCTATTGAAACAAAGCGATTCAACCCATTTAAAGGTACAGGAACTGGCGGGAATCAGAGTTTTGCTTCTGCATTTGTAAATGAGAACGGTGACGGCCTCATCCTCTCGAGCCTTTACTCAAGCGACCGAATGAGTGTCTTTGCAAAACCAGTACAATCTTTCGAATCATCGTTTGAACTTACAGAAGAAGAACAATCAGCACTCGATGAAGCACGAGCAAAGGTGGTTTAAATATATTTTATAGAGATAATCTGTAATTAGAGTTTTCTCTCCTCAGCATCTCTTTTAGATTCAAGTACATTTTTCCGACGTTTAACAATCTCTTCATCTGTTCCGCAAGTTAAGACGATATAATTACGGATTTGTCTCTTTAGATCAGTAAATTGTTTGCTATAAGCGCTAAGCTCTGCATCAACTATAGCTCTAAGCAAAATTTCTTTTCCATCAGGAACATACCCAGATTCCACATATAATTTTCCAATATCGAAGTCACGTTCAATTATTTTTCGTGTAATATCTTCACTCGTACCACCTTCTACTTTCTGTTCGAGTTCAACTATTTCATTCTCTTTTGCATTTTCAAAAGCATTAAAAACCTCGAACGCTCTGTGATGAACGATTTGATCAATAGGAACATTCTCATCAAAAGCCTGCGAGAGTGCATCAAGTGTTTCTTGAAATGTTGGTACTTTATTATTTGATTCAAGTCCAGAAAGTTCAGTCATGTTTGCTTATGTGATTTAGTATAATTAAATACTATCATATTCTGTATTTAGAGATAAAAAGTGGCCGGTAACTCCGTAGAGTCACCGGCCTTGCTCGGACGATTGTCAAAACAGCAAATATATCGTATTATCTATAAATATTTTCATGTCTAAGACCTCTACTTCTACATCCGCTCCGGTACAATCACCGGTAGCTACAAAAACCCTCACTCCTCGCCCACCAGTGGTAGTAGTTATGGGTCATGTCGACCACGGCAAATCTACCCTTCTCGACTACATTCGAAAGACAAATATAGTAGACAAAGAAGTTGGTGGCATCACTCAAAAGATGTCCTCATATGAGATAGTACACAAAGCCAAAGATTCTTCAGGAAAAATGGCAGAACATTCTATAACTTTTCTCGACACTCCTGGTCACGAATCTTTCAATGCTATCCGATCACGTGGCGCAAACGCTGCTGATATAGCTATTCTCGTCGTATCCGCCGAAGATGGCGTAAAGCCGCAAACTCTCGATGCATATCGAGCAATCAAAGCGGCTGCTCTTCCGTATATCGTAGGTATCAGCAAAGTTGATAAGCCAAATGCAAACATAGAGCGAGCAAAACTTTCACTTGCTGAAAATGAGATTTACGTTGAAGGTTACGGTGGAACTATTCCTTTCGTACCTTTCTCAGGAAAAACTGGCCAAGGAGTAGATGATCTTTTGGATATGATTCTTCTGACAGCTGAGGTTGAGAATTTCTCCGCAGACAAAAATGCTCCGGCAGAATGTCTTGTCATCGAATCGAATCGCGACAAAGTACGAGGAACTTCTGCGACACTTATGGTTAAAAACGGAACTTTGAAATCGGGCACATTTATTGTAGCTGGACACGCATTCTCCCCTGTTCGTATTATGGAAAATTTTGCTGGCAAATCTATCAAAGAAGCTGGACCATCTATGTCTGTTCGAATCGTCGGTTGGGATAGCGAACCAGAAGTAGGCGGCATGTGTTTTACATTTTCATCAAAGAAAGACGCAGAAACGTATATTGAAGAGGAGCAAGAGAAAAAACGACTCGAAAAAGAGCGACAAAAAAATAGCCGAGGCTCAACAGGTGCAAATAGCAGCATGAATGGTCTTGGAAATTTCAGTGAAGCTGAGCAAAGTATTGTTCCCCTCATTATCAAAGCTGATACATCAGGATCTATAGAGGCGGTAAAATATGAAATCAGCAAAATTAAAATTGACCGAGTAACACTTCGGATCGTACAGGCCGGCATTGGCGATATTGGTGAAAATGAAGTGAAAGCTGCTATTGGCGTTCCTGGTACCCTCATTCTCGGTTTTACAGTCAAAGTTGATGCTGCCGCAGGACGATTCGCTGATCAACACAAAGTTTCTATTCAGACATTTGATATTATCTATAAATTAACAGAATGGCTTACAGAAGAGGCAAAGAATCGTGCACCAAAACTCGAAGTCGAAGAACAAAAAGGTGTTGCTAAAATCCTCAAATTCTTTAGTTCAGTTCGTGACAAGCAAGTAATCGGTGCACGAGTTGAATCAGGTAGCATTTCGTACAATGATGAAGTGAAAATCATGCGACGTGAAAATGAAATTGCCCGAGGGCGCGTACGAGAACTTCAGCACATGAAATCCAAAGTCGGCTCAGTTGATGAAGGTAAGGAATTCGGCGCATTAATCGAATCAAAGATTGAAATAGCTCCCGGTGACAAGATCGAAGCGTTCCACGTTGTTGTAAAATAACAAAATGTCCCACACCAATCCAATCAGTCCATACAAAGATCAGCGAACTGAAGAAATGGTTCGAGAGCTTGCGATGCGATTCATATCACTTGAATCAAACCGAACGGCACTTGTAACTGTTACCAGAGTGGACCTCTACAATCGTGTCAAAAATGCTACTATTTACTTTACTGTTTTACCAGAGGAGCGTGAAGGAACTGTATTAGATTTCCTCCGACGTAACCGACCAGAGTTTCGAGAATTCATCAAGGAAAATGCTCGACTCCCTATTATTCCATTCATTGATTTTGAAATCGATATGGGCGAGAAAAATCGACAAATAGTGGACGGATTGATATAGTAGAACGGTTAGTTTAAGGGGTTTGCTGGATATTTGGAGGGGTTTTTCTAGGGCTTAGTGTACGCATCGCAATCGCACGGAAAATTTTCAAAACAAAAGGCGTAGTGGCGAAGTTGGTCAACGCGGCAGTCTGCAAAACTGCTATGCGCCGGTTCGATCCCGGCCTACGCCTCCAAAATAAATAAGCTCGGGTGGTGTAATGGTAGCCACGGGGGACTTAAAATCCCCTGACCTCAACAGTCGTGTGGGTTCGAGTCCCACCCCGAGCACAAAGATTCAGATTTACCTTGCGATTAAAGCCTTTTTTTGATACTATTTTTTCCTGTATATAGGCGCACTTCGTGCAAATATAAGCATCCGCCCGTAGCTCAGTTGGTAGAGCAGCTCCCTCTTAAGGAGACGGTCGTAGGTTCGAATCCTACCGGGCGGACTAGGTAGCATAGATGATGTTACTGTACGCCCGAGTATGCAATTTATTGCATACGTGTAGGATTCGAAAAGGTTCTCCCATATTTTCGAGAAACGAATGCAATCAGTTTTGAGAAAATGGGAAACCTGTACTGCTCCCGTAGGGAGCGAATCCTACCGGGCGGACTAGGTGGAAACCTGTCGCAAGTTGTATTTCATTGCGACAAATACCGAGTTGGGCGAGTGGCGGAATTGGTATACGCGCCAGTCTTAGGAACTGGTCCCGCAAGGGTTGGAGGTTCGAGTCCTCTCTCGCCCACTTTATAAAGAGATAACTTTACGCAAGTAAAGTTATTTTTATTTGCAAATCTCACCAAAACAAAAACACCCGGTTTTCACCAGATATTTTTGCAAATTATTTTTTTGCACAAGCCTTGCTATAAAATAGCGTAAACAGCGGAACTCTACTGTCCGAAAATTTCACTGACACCCGTATCATACGGCGACACACCAATAGTGTTGAGAACAATATTTATAATCCCAAAAACTGAAATCATAATAAACATTCCGAACACTCCATAGATCATATGTTGTCGCCCTTCAGCACGAGCATCGCTACTTTCCGAATCTTTAACATACTTGAACACACCCCAGAGGAAGTAAATCACCGCAACTGAAAACAAAAGCAGAATGATCGGATTTATTATGACCTGATTAACTCTATGAATGAATGCAAGTGCGGCTCTCATGTGTAAGTTTTATGTTAAATCGCGCAAAACTATCGCTGCTGGAAATAACCAGCTGATGAAGGAAGACCAGGTGCAGGAGGTGCTGTGTTATCAAGGTTAACGCTTCGCACCAAGATGTTTACAAGTCCCCATACTGACACCATCACGAAGAGGGCAATAACACCCCATACGATGTAACCTGTAGCTTCTTTTCGAGCTTCACTATCACCTCCAGCAAGAATAAGTCGGAAAATACCCCAGAGGAACCAGAGTACAGTAAGAGCAATTACAAACGGAATTAATCGATTGATAAGATCGTTAAGCTGTGCCAAAAGACCGAGGATACCACCGATACTCTGCGCACCTGCAATAGAAGGTGCAACAAGGGCTGCGATTGCTCCGAATTTGAATAAAGTTTTTTTCATTTTATAAATTTTACTGAATTAAATAGACTTTTAATCACTTTTACAAACGACTTGGTCAATGAACCGAGCCCCAAAAGTCATACCTTAATTATACTTTGTTTAAGCTATATCGGGTAGTTTTCCTGTGGATACCTCCACAATTAGGCGTTATCGAACAGGAATCAGCTGCTCAAGATTTTGTGGAGCAGTATTGTTCAATCGCAATGTACTGACGAGTACATTTACAAGTCCCCATACTGACACCATCACGAAGAGGGCTACAATTCCCCAGATAACATACCCTCTCGCCTCTTCACGTGCTGATCCATCTGTACTTCGAACCATCTGAAAAAGCCCCCACATGAAGTACAAGAGTGTTAAGGAGATAATAAACGGCATCACCACATTGATGAGATCTTTTACCATTTGTATGATTGCAAATATTCCTCGTGCTGGCATGTTTTTATTTTATTTTTATAATTTTTTATATAAATTTTATCCCAACTGTGCATCAAACTCTCACCTCACAATTCAATTATCTAAGTTGTGGCAAGATCATAGCACCACCAAAGAATGTTGATGTAAGTATACTTACAAGTCCCCACACCGAAATCATTACAAAAAGTGCAACAATACCGTATGTAATATATCCAATCGCCTCTTCTCGCGAATCAGGGCTATTACTTCGTACAAGCTGAAATACACCCCAAATGAAGTAGAGAAGCGTAATACCAACTATCAGAGGTACAATTGTCTTGATCATACCGATGAAAAGTCCTACCAAACTACCGAAATCATATACCATCTGAGCACTCGCTAACTGTGGTGCGACAAGAAAAAGTACCGCAAGGTAAGTCAAATAAGTCATATTAATTATATTACGCTTCATGTTTCTTTTATTTAAAATTGATATTTTTTTCATATTTTGATATGTGAAATTTAGCCAATTTTAAATCCCCAACTCATTAACTGTAGCGTTGATAGCAGAAGCGATTACTTTTGCACCAAGTATAACCGCTGCACCGATCACAGCATACGTAAGTGCCTTATGCGCATCTCCGATCTGCCCCTCATCACCTTGAGCGGTTACATACTTGAACCCTGCAAGGATAATATAAATGACTACCACAATTGAACCCAGAAGAACCACAACATCAAGGATATCAACCAATAAGCTGTTCAATGATTGAGATTTAATAGGGTTTGTAAATTTTTGTGCAGTGGCCACTACTGGCAGAAGCGTAACAGCAAGGGCTACTACATGTGCTGCTATTTTTTTAAACTTATAAAATAATGTTTTCATGTCTAATTATTAGTAATAGTACGGGCTTAATTATACCCTATCATTTACCCCGCAAGAAGACTGAATGCACTATCAACTCCGAGCCACTTAAGAATAGTATTCACGAGAAGCCAAGCAGCCATTGTAAGAGCTATACCGATTACAACATTCCACAAAATACCCTTTGCTCGACCGATAGCTCCAGAATCACCTTCAGAAGTCAAAAGAAGGTAGCCCGCAAATGCAATAGAGATAACAGCAGCAATAGCTGCGAGTACAATTGCATTATTTATAACATTTTGTCCGAGCTGCATGAGCTGTTCCCATCCGCAATTTGTTTGAATCACACCACCAGAACCTT